>Ga0182039_10000323_pt1 | contig 24568 bp, 15 predicted proteins | sample sta12Can44000111_FD_125975 | JGI IMG/M metagenome (GOLD analysis project Ga0182039, IMG submission 125975) | Lab enrichment of tropical soil microbial communities from Luquillo Experimental Forest, Puerto Rico - statanox.12C.anox.44.000.111 | ecosystem: Environmental > Terrestrial > Soil >...
GATGGGATGCGGATCGCAGCTGACATCGTTATGCCAGCCGTCGCCGGCGGTGTTGCGGGACTCATGCCCGGTCTTCCAGGCCAACACTTCCGGGTCGTATTTCTCGGACGAGAATGCCCGCGCCCCACCCAGCAGATGGCTGTGCAGGGTGCCGAAATGACGGGCGAAGCGCTTATGGTCGTCACTGCTGATCTTCTGGTCCCGGATGGCCAGCACCAGATTTTCTGACAAGGCGCGCTTGACCTCGGCCAGCTGGGTTTCATCCAATTCCTTGGACAGATCAAGTCCGCGGATTTCCGCCCCCAGGGTCGGCGACAGGCGCTTCAGCTGGAAGGTGCGATAGGGTTCGCGGTCTGCGGCACTCCAGGCCTCGATCACCAGTTTGTCATTGAAATCACGATAGAAACTCATCTTCCACCTCATGCGGCGAGCGGCCTTGGCCGCGAATCACCACATCAAGCTACTAGATTTATATGCTATAGCCAACGCAAATTTACATCGATCTTGTATTCTCATATTTTATATAACACTTTATTTACGATGATTATCCCTATCTGCAACCGTCAGGTTCCGCTTTCCCAGGTCCGTCGCTTTGGTCATACTGTTGGCAAAGATCAACGGCGCGGCATCGAATCGCGCTGTACGGGAGTGCAATTCACAATGAACCGACGGCTGGCACCGTTCCTGATGCTGTGCCTGGTTTTCGCTGCTTATGCGGGAGCCATGGCTGCCCTTGCCCTGTTCTTGCCGATCAATCTGGAGGCACCCGGCCGCGGGCCGCTGTTCACCTTCGCCGCCATGGCGGTGGGGCTGGCCGGCGGGCTGGGGCTGGCGGCCTGGAAGGTGGTCGATCTGATCGTGTTCCGCGCCGCCCGCAAGCTGGCGATCGAGCTGCGCGCCATCGCCCATGGCGAGGCCCGCGACGGCTTCGATCTGGCCCGCTATGCCGTGCTGCCGATCCTGCCCGAGGCCGCCAATGAGATGGCCCAGAAGCTGGGTGCCGCGCGGCGTCAGGTGAACGAGGCGGTCGCCGCCGCCACCGCCAACGCCGAGGCGCAAAAAGCGAGGCTTGCCGCCATTCTGAACGACCTGCATGAAGGTGTCGTGGTCTGCAACATGAAGCATCAGGTGGTGCTTTATAACCAGATCGCCCTGAACCTTCTGCATGTCTCGGGCGAGATGGGGCTGGGCCGCACCCTGTTCGGGCTGGTGGCCAAGGAGCCGGTGCTGCATATCCTCGACATCCTGCTGCATCGGCCCGAGGGCGAGTTGTCGAACGCCCCCTTCGTGTCCGGCACCACCGATGGCCGTTCGCTGCTGCAAGGCCGCATGAGTCTGGTCAGAACCCAAGGCGAGATCACCGGCTATGTCATCACCTTCAACGACGTCACCGATCAGGTGGCGGCGCTGGCCAAGCGCGACGCATTGCTGCGCGAGGTGCTGGATGGCATGCGCAATCGCCTGGGCCGTCTGAGCAAGAGCAGCGACTCCACCGAAACCGTCATCGCCGATCTGACCGAGGCCCTGACCAAGGCCAGCAAGAGCTATCGTTCGCTGGTCACCGGCTGGTGGCCGATGAGCGACATCCATTCCGCCGACCTGTTCGATTTCGTCATCCGCCGGATGGAAAATTCCGGGCTGAAGCTGACCATGACCGGCCTGCCGATCTGGCTGCATGGCGATTCCCATTCGCTGGTGCTGGCGCTGGACGCCCTGCTGCGCGCCATCGCCAAGGCCGGACCGCAGGAATTCGACCTGTCCGCCGAGCCGGAAGAGGGTCACGGCTGGATCAACATCGCCTGGGACGGCGAACGGGTGGACGACGACACCCTGATTACTTGGCAGAAGGCTCCGGTCTCGGCGGCCCTGGGCGGCATGACCGTGCGCGACGTGATGATGCACCACACCCGCGAGGATCTGGTCGAGGAAGCCAAAGATGGCCGCGTCACCCTGAAGATTCCTCTGTCCCTGGGCCATGAGGGGCAGGACAAGGTGACCCAGCCCGACAAGCTGCCGCCGCGTCCGGAATTCTTCGACTTCAACCTGCTGGCCCAGGGCGGCGGGCTGGTCAGCGATCTGAAGGATGTGAAGCTGCGCGATCTGACCTATGTGGTGTTCGATACCGAAACCACAGGCCTGGCGCCCGGCCAGGGAGATCAGATCGTTTCCATCGCCGGGGTGCGTATCGTCGGCGGACGGATTCTGACTGGCGAAAGCTTCAACCGCATCGTCCATCCCGGCCGCCCGATCCCGCCGGAAAGCACCAAATTCCATGGCCTGACCGATGAACTGGTTGCCGACAAGCCCCCCATCACCGTGGTGCTGCCGCAATTCAAGGCCTATGCCGCCGACGATGTGCTGATCGCCCATAACGCCGCCTTCGACCTGAAGTTCATCCGCATGCGCGAACGGGAATGCGGCATCAGCTTCAACAATCCGGTGCTGGATACCATGTTGCTGTCCTCCTATGTGGATGGCAGCGCCGAGGGCCAGTCGCTGGACGATATCGCCGAGCGCTACGGAATTTCCGTCACCGACCGCCATACCGCCCTGGGCGATTCGCTGGTGACGGCGGCGGTGCTGCTGCGGCTGATTGATGCTTTGGAGGCCAAGGGCATCGTCACCTTGAACGATGCTTTGACCACGCTGAACATGACCATGGAGCTGCATAACCGGTCATTAGCCTTCGGCTGATTGCCCCCAAAGCCCTCCCTTGGCACTATCGGCCTCCAGATAGGTTGTAGCTTGGCTGGGACGGGGGCTGATCGATATGTTTGCGAAGCATCGGCGGAAGCTATGGGCGCCACTCATTCCGCTGCTCTTGATCCCGGCTCTAAGTGGTTGCGGCGCCAAGGGGCAGCATTTCCAGGCATTCCAGCCGATCCCATCGGAAACTGCCGAGGTCATCGTCTACAGACCCGATAAACTCCTGCATGGCGGCGTGCCCTACTACGTCTATATCGACGGCAAGGAAGTCGGAACCCTGCGCAATGCCGGCTACATCATCGTCCAGACCAAGGCTGGCGATCATCAGCTGAAGGTCCAAGCAGGCTTTGAAGACATTTATAAAGAGGTGTCCGCCCCGATGGCGGTCGAACTGGGACAGAGACGGATTTACCGCTTCGAGCCATCGGCTGCCGGCATCTTCCTCATCGGCACGAACACAGCTTATTTACCAGTGGGATTAGGGCTTTGGCAGGTCAATGAAGATCAGGCGTTCAGTGATCTGAGCAGCCTGAGAAAGTCGGAATAAGCCCCCTTCCCCAGCAAACGAAAACGGCCGGCAGGTTTCCCTGCCGGCCGCTTCGTTTTTCGACTTGGAACCGCTGATTAGCGGACCAGATCGTAGGAGATGCCGCTTTCGCGGGTATCGTCGTCCAGCTTGTCCAGGATCTTGTCCAGGATCGTCACCAGAACCCGCAGGCCGCCCTGATAACCGAAGGTCGGGAAGCGGTGATGGTGATGACGGTCGAAGATCGGGAAGGTCAGACGGATGAGCGGAATGCCTAAGTCCTTTTCCAGATACTTGCCGTAGGAGCTGCCGATCAGGAACTCGGAAGGCTCGGTGGCCAGCAGCGAGCGCATGTGCCACAGATCCTTGCCGGCCCAAACCTGACCCTTGGCGCCGTAGGGGTTGCCCTTCAGCAGGGCTTCCATCTGGCCAACCCATTCCTTGGTGCCGTTGGTCGCCAAGCAATGGACGGGCTCCATGCCCAGTTCCATGACGTAGCGAGCCATGCCGTAGACGAAGTCGGGATCGCCGAAGATCGACACGGTCTTGCCATGCAGCCAGGCCGAGCTGTCGGCGATGGCGTCGACCAGACGGCCACGCTCACGCTCCAGCGAGGCGGGAACCGGCTTGCCGGTGATCTCGCTGATCTTCATCAGCAGCTCGTCGGTGGCCGACACGCCCATCGGATAGTGGAAGGAAGCGACTTCCTGGCCCTTTTCCTTGACGTATTCCAGAGTCTTGGTCGAGCAGTACTGCTGCAGGCTGATGGTGGCCTTGGCGTTGATCGCCGCGGCGACGTCGTCCAGCTTGGTGCCGCCATCGAACATGCGATAAGTGCCGTCGGTGGGGGTATCGAAGAAGTCCGAGCTATCGGCCAGCAGGGTGAATTCGACGCCAAACTCGCCCAGGATGCGCTTCAGTTCGCGGTTGTTGCCAACCACATAACCGTCGAAGCCGGGGATCAGGTTGATCGTGGCATTCGGCTTGCGCTCGGTCGCCTTGTCCCAGAAGCAGGACAGAACGCCCTTGACCATCAGGTCATAGCCGACCACATGGCTGCCCACGAAGGACGGGGTATGCGCATAGGCAACCGGGAAGTCCTCGGGGATGCTGCCCTTCTCGCGCGCCTTACCGATGAAGGCGCTCAAGTCGTCGCCGATGACTTCGGCGATGCAGGTGGTGCTGACGGCGATCAGCTTCGGCTTATAGACCTGATAGGCGTTCTGCAGACCGTCGATCATGTTCTGCAGACCACCGAACACGGCGGCGTCTTCGGTCATCGACGTGGAGACCGCCGGGCAGGGCTCCTTGAAGTGGCGGGTCAGGTGCGAACGGAAGTAAGCCGTGCAGCCCTGCGAGCCGTGGTTGAAGGGCAAGGTATGCTCGAAACCGGCGGCGGCGAAAACGGCGCCCAGCGGCTGGCAAGCCTTGGCGGGGTTCACGGTCAGAGCTTCGCGGGCGAAGTTCTTTTCGCGATATTCCCAGGTGTTGATGAAGTCGGCCTGCTTGGCCACCACTTCGTCGGCATGGCACCCTTCGAACTGCTTCTTGCTCTCGAAGAGGGCCTTGTACTCCGGCTCGTTGAAAAGCGTGGAGTGGTCGCGGATCTTATCTGCGCTCTGAGGCATAGTCGTCACTCCTAATCTTTACGCGGCTTTCCACGGAGCCTTGGTCAGGCTCCAAACCGGGTTGTTGACCGCCAGGTCCATGTCACGGGCGAAGATGGCGAAGCCGTCATAGCCGTGATAGGGGCCCGAATAGTCCCAGGAGTGCAGCTGGCGGAAAGGCACGCCCATCTTCTGGGTGCCGTACTTTTCCTTGATGCCCGAACCGACCAGGTCGGGGCGCAGCTTCTCGATGAACTTCTCCAGCTCGAATTCCGAGACGTCGTCATACACCAGCGTGCCATCCTTGATGTAATGGGTGGTGCGCTGATAGTCGTCGTTGTGAGCGAATTCGTAACCGGTGCCGATCACTTCGATGCCCAGATCGCCGTAGGCGTCAGCCACGTGACGAGGACGCAGACCGCCCACGTACAGCATGATGCGCTTGCCTTCCAGACGAGCCTTGTACTTGCCGAGAACGGCATCGACCAGCGGCTTGTACTTGGCGATCACGCGCTCGGCGCCTTCCTTGATCTTGTCGTCGAACTGGGCGGCGATGGCGCGCAGGGACTTCTCGATCTGGCTGGGGCCGAAGAAGTTGTATTCCATCCACGGAATACCGTACTTCTCTTCCATGTGGCGGCAGATGTAGTTCATCGAACGATAGCAGTGGATCAGGTTCAGCTTGGCCTTGGAGCCACGCTCCATTTCGGCCACCGAAGCGTCGCCCGACCACTGGGCGATGACCCGCAGGCCCATCTCTTCCAGCAGAATGCGCGAAGCCCAGGCGTCGCCGCCGATGTTGTAGTCGCCGACGATCACCACGTCATAGGGGGTGCCGACGAAAGCCTTGTTGGCTTCCGAGTCGGCGGCCTTGTCGACCACATAGTCGCGCATGACGTCGTTGGCGATGTGGTGGCCCAGCGACTGGGACACGCCACGGAAGCCTTCGCAACGCACCGGCGCGATGACCTTGCCGATTTCCTTGGCCTTCTTCTTCGACACCGCTTCGATATCGTCGCCGATCAGACCGATCGGGCATTCGGACATCACCGAGATGCCCTTGTTCAGCGGGAAGATGTCCTGGATTTCGTCGATCATCTTCTCGAGCTTCTTGTCGCCGCCGAAGACGATGTCCTTTTCCTGGAAGTCCGAGGTGATCTGCATGGTCACCCAGGAATCGACGCCCATGGTGCCGTTCACGTAGTTACGGCGCTGAGCCCAGGAATAATGGCCGCAGCCGACCGGGCCGTGCGAGATATGGACCATGTCCTTCACCGGGCCCCAGACCACGCCCTTGGCGCCGGCATAAGCGCAGCCACGGACGGTCATCACACCGGGAATGGACTTGATGTTGGACTTCACGCCGCAATCAGACTTGCCTTCCTCATACACGTTGAGATGCTTGGCACGCTTCTTGGCGGTCTTTTCCGGGTACTCCTTGAGCACCTCTTCGATAAGAGCCTTGCGCTCTTCTTTGACATCCAGACTCATGTCTTTCTCCTATGTCAAATTCTTAAGTGCCCGATACCCGGGCAGAAGCTGAGAACGGGCGCCGGCCGAGGGAACCGGCGCCCGATCGTCATCAGGAGGCGGTAGCCGCCTTGCCGACGATGCTCTCGTCTTCCTTTTCCATGATGCCGAAGTCCATCAGCAGCTCTTCCAGCTCTTCCATGGTGATCGGGGTCGGGATGTTGCCCTTGCCCTTGTTCTCATGGATCTTCCTGGCCAGCTGACGATATTCGTTGGCCTGAGCGGAGTCGGGAGCGTATTCGATGGTGGTCATGCGGCGCAGCTCAGCATGCTGCACGATGTTGTTGCGCGGCACGAAATGGATCAGCTTGCAGCCCAGCTTCTCGCAGAGGGCTTCGGCCAGTTCCAGTTCCTTGTCGGTCTGACGGCTGTTGCAGATCAGGCCGCCGAGGCGCACGCCGCCGGTCGAGGCATACTTCAGAATGCCCTTGGCGATGTTGTTGGCGGCATACAGAGCCATCATTTCGCCAGACATGACGATGTAGATTTCCTGAGCCTTGTTCTCACGGATCGGCATGGCGAAACCGCCGCAGACCACGTCGCCCAGCACGTCGTAGGAGACGTAATCCACGCCTTCATAGGCGCCGTTTTCTTCCAGGAAGTTGATCGAGGTGATCACGCCACGACCGGCGCAGCCAACCCCCGGCTCCGGGCCGCCCGACTCGACGCACTTGATGCCGCCGAAGCCGAACTTCAGGACGTCTTCCAGTTCCAGGTCCTCGACCGAACCGGCCTCGGCGGCCAGATGCAGGACGGTGTCCTGGGCCTTGGCATGCAGGATCAGACGGGTCGAGTCAGCCTTGGGATCGCAGCCGACGATCAGGATCTTCTGACCCATCTCGGCCAGGGCGGCCAGGGTGTTCTGCGACGTGGTGGACTTGCCGATGCCACCCTTACCGTAGAAAGCGATCTGACGAAGTTCGCTCATGTGAGATGCTCCTCTTTCAGGTCCGGTTTTCAAAACTCTCGGCGGGGGCATCGCCACCGCGTCGAAAGGGGAATTGCAACCACCGTGCCAATTGCCGATTCCCACCGAGCCATCAGAGAAATTCTTTTATTTTCATAGAGTTGTCATGCCGCCGGCAGGTTCCGCCGGTTCTGTGCGCCGCTGTACCGAATCCGACAAAGCCCGACAACAATGTACGAACCACCACAGCGGAACGGCTTCGCACATTTTCGTGCGCATGGCGAAAACGGCCCGTCGCCTATGATGGCTGTTTAGGGCATGATTATTGCAGGCGTGATGCCGACCATCCTTGAGGGGGACGGATATGAATGATGCGGCGAAACTGACGCCCAATGCACGCGACCGGGGGCACAGCACCAATCTGGTGGGCGTTCCGACCGGCCTATTGGCGTCCGCCGCCTATAACGACTTCCCCGTCCCCTTACATATCGCTGGCGTGCGCGAGATGTACCGGTCCCTGTTCGAGATGCTGGAACAGTCGGAAAGTGTCCCAGAGGCAGCCGATGTCTTCCAAGACTATATGGGCCTGGTGTTCGGACTGGAACAAGAGCAGCTGGAAAAGGGCGCCAAGGCCGGCGTGCCCAAGGAGCGCCGCCGCTTCCGCTCTTCTTATATGCGCCTGCTGCGCGGCTGGGGGTTCGATTCCAACAGCGCCGAGGGCGCGGTGCTGAAGGGCTGGGTGGAAAGCCGGTTCGGCCTATTCCCCACCTTTCACAAACAGATGATCGACCGCATCTCGGGGGCTGGCTGGGTGACCTATGTGGAAGAAAAGATGTCCAGCCGCTTCCACAACAACTCGATCCACACCCAGTTGGATCTTTTGTACGAATTCTGTCAGTGGTCGATGGGCCACACCTTCTCGAAGGGGCGCAAGCATCTGACGCTTTATCGTGGCGTCAACGACTTCAACGAGCACCAGCTGGTCGAGAAGATCGACAAGCGCACCTTCGTCATTCGCATCAACAATCTGGTGTCGTTCTCCGACGACCGCGAAGTGGCGGACCAGTTCGGCGACTACATCATGGAAGCAAATGTCCCCACCACCAAGATCCTGTTCTTCAACCGCCTGATCCCCCAGGCGCCGCTGAAGGGCGAGTCGGAATATATGGTGATCGGCGGTGATTATACCGTCACGGCCTCTTATATCTGAAGGATGTCATGGAGCAGATAAGCCTAGAGGAACGCGCCCTTGGCGCCTATTTCGGCCTCGCCGTCGGCGATGCCTTGGGCGCGACTGTCGAGTTCCTGACAAAGTCGGAAATCGCCGCCAAATACGGCACCCATGTCCGCATGATCGGCGGCGGCTGGCTGAAGCTAAAGCCCGGCCAGGTCACCGACGACACCCAGATGTCGCTGCATATGGGCCGCGCCTTCATCACCGCCGGCGGCTGGGATCTGAAGGCGGTTTGCGACGAATTCGCCGAATGGCTGAAAAGCAAGCCCATCGATGTCGGCAACACCTGTCGGCGCGGCATTCGCCGCTATATGACCGACGGCTCGCTATCGACGCCGTTTCATGACGGCGATGCCGGCAATGGCGCCGCCATGCGCAATCTGCCGGTCGCCCTGGCCTCGTTCGGCAATAAGGAAGCCTATGAGCAATGGAGCATTGAACAGGCTCATATCACCCACAACCATCCTCTGTCCGACGCCGCCACCCTCAGCCTGGGGCGCATGGTTCAGGCGCTGTTGGCCGGCGGCGGCATCAAGGCGGTGCGGGACGAGGCCAATGATCTGATCGCCAAGCATAAGGCCTTCAAGTTCGACCCCTATCGCGGCCAGTCCTCGGCCTATGTGGTCGATACGGTGCAAACGGTGCTGCATTTCTATTTCCGCACCGACAGCTTCAAGAATTGTCTGATCGACGTGGTCAACCAGGGCGGCGACGCCGACACCACTGGCGCCATCGCCGGCATGCTGGCCGGCGCCACCTATGGCCTGAAGGCGATCCCCAGCGCCTGGCTGAAAAATCTCGACCCCGCCGTCAAAACCGAATTGCACAAGCAGGTCGCCGCCCTGCTGGAGATCGCCCGTAAAGGAGCCACGCCATGACCCGCGTTCTGTTCTTCGAAAAGCCCGGCTGCCGCAACAACACCCGTCAGAAAGAGCTGTTGTCGGCTTCTGGACATGAGGTCGTCGCCAAGAGCCTGCTGACCGAGCCCTGGACCGCCGAAAGCCTGCGTCCCTTCTTCGGCGACAAGCCGGTGGCCGAATGGTTCAACCGCGCCGCCCCCAAGGTCAAGGAAGGCATCGTAGTGCCGGAACAGTTCGACGAAGCCTCGGCCATCGCCGCCATGCTGGCCGAGCCCCTGCTGATCCGCCGCCCGTTGATGGAGGCCGAGGGCAGGAAGACCGTCGGCTTCGATCAGGCCGCCGTCGATGCCTGGATCGGTCTGTCGCCCGACGGCGTGAAAATCCGCGAGACCTGCCCCCGCACCGACGGCCATAACTGCGACGACGGGCATAAACACTGACATCTCAAAAGCTTCATCTGAACCCCGTTCACATTTAGTTGCAGCGCAACATGCGCATTGATACTCTCGTTCCCCGGAGGGGGAAGCGCACTGGGTAATGAAAACCGGCAAGACTTCCCGGTTCCATTACAGTACGGCGAAAACAGCCGCGCCTTTGCAGTTTCCCATTGAACTTGAGTGGTTTTTACCGCTTAAGCTGCCTGCATGCGTTTTGCGTTGCAGCGCACAAAGACAACCCTGGGGGATGACATGGCGATCATCGAAAACAAGATTTATGACGAGATTTCCCTTGGCCAGTCGGCCAAGCTGGAGCGCACGCTGACGCAAGAGGACATCACCCTGTTCGGCGTCATGTCCGGCGATGCCAACCCCACCCATTTCAAGTCGCCGGAAGACGGTGGCCGCCAGCATCGGGTGGTTGGTCACGGCATGTGGGGCGCATCGCTGATCTCGGCTCTGCTGGGCAATGAACTGCCGGGCGCCGGCAGCGTCTACAAGTCCCAGACCCTGGAATTCAAGACCACCGTGGCGCTGGGCGACACCCTGAGCGTGACCATCACCGTGAAGGCCAAGAACGACGCCGACAAGTCGCTGGTGTTCGATTGCCAGGCGATCAATCAGAAGGGCGAAACGGTGTTCACTGGCGAGGCTTCGGTGTTCGCCCCCACCGTCAAGCAGACCTCGGAGCGCATGCAGCTGCCCGAGCTGAAGGTCAGCCGCGGCCATCATGTGTTCGAAAACCTGATCGGCCGCTGCGCCGACCTGAAGCCGGTGTCGGTGGCGGTCTGCCATCCTTGCGACGAAGTATCGCTGCGCGGCCCGGTCGAGGCCGCCGAGCAGGGCCTGATCGACCCGATCCTGGTCGGCCCCAAGGCCAAGATCGAGGAAGTCGCCAAGCAGTTCGGCCTGGATATCTCGAAATATCGCATCCTCGACGTCTCCCACAGCCTGGAATCGGCCGAAAAGGCCGTGGCGCTCTGCCGCTCCGGCGAGGCCGAGGTGCTGATGAAGGGCAGCCTGCATACCGACGAGATGATGCATGAGGTCGCCCGCAAGGATACCGGCCTGCGCACGGGTCGCCGCATCAGCCATGTTTTCATCATGGATGTGCCCACCTATCCCCGCACGCTCTTGATCACCGACGCCGCGGTGAACATCTATCCCACGCTGGAAGACAAGGTCGACATCCTGCAGAACGCCATCGATCTGGCGTTGGTGCTCGATATCAAGGACCCCAAATGCGCCATCCTGTCGGCGGTCGAGACGGTCTATCCGAAGATCACCTCAACCATCGAAGCCGCCGCGCTTTGCAAGATGGCCGATCGCGGCCAGATCAAGGGCGGCGTGCTGGACGGCCCGCTGGCCTTCGACAACGCCATCAGCGAGGAAGCCGCCAAGATCAAGAAGATCAACTCGCCGGTGGCCGGCAAGGCCGACATCCTGCTGGTGCCCGATCTGGAAGCCGGCAACATGCTGGCCAAGCAGCTGTCCTATCTGGCCGACGCCGACGCCGCCGGCATCGTGCTGGGGGCTCGGGTGCCGATCGTGCTGACCAGCCGCGCCGACAGCGCCAAGGCCCGCCTGGCCTCTTGCGCCGTGGCGGTGCTGTTCGCCCGTAGCCGCCAGAACGCCATCGGCGTCGCCGCGCAGTAACCGACTAGGAGACCGCCACCATGAGCGACGGTATCATCGTTATCAACGCCGGTTCCTCCAGCATCAAGTTCTCGCTCTATGTCGGCGCGAACAACGGAGGGCTGCATCTTCTCAACAAGGGCCAGATCGAGGGCATCAACGTCGCCCCGACCTTCACCGCCAAGACCCCCGACGGCAAAGGACTGGCCGACACCAAGTTCGACGCCCATGTCTCGCATGACGAGCTGTTCGAACATATGCTGGACTGGATCGAGCATCATCTGGACGGCGCCGATCTGATTGCCGCCGGCCATCGCGTGGTGCATGGCGGGCGGCATTTCGCTTCGCCGGTGATCACCAACGAGCAGGTGCTGGCCGAACTGGACAAGCTGGTGCCGCTGGCGCCTTTGCACCAGTCCCACAATCTGGACCCGATCCGCACCCTGGCCCGCCTGCATCCCGATTTGCCGCAGGTGGCCTGCTTCGACACCTCGTTCCACACCACCAACGACAATCTGGCGACCCTGTTCGCGGTGCCGCGCTGGCTGGTGGACGAGGGTGTCCGCCGCTATGGCTTCCACGGCCTGTCCTACGAATATATCTCGCAGCGGCTGCATACCGTCGATCCGGAGCTGGCCAAGGGCAAAGTGGTGGTCTGCCATCTGGGCAGCGGCGCTTCGATGTGCGCCATCGACAATGGCCGCTCGGTGGCTTCGACCCTGGGCTTCACCGCCGTTGACGGCCTGCCCATGGGCACCCGCACCGGCGCGCTCGATCCCGGCGTGGTGCTCTATCTTCTTCAGGAAAAGAAGATGGACGCCAAGCAGATCGAGACCCTGCTTTACAAGCAGTCGGGTCTGCTGGGCCTGTCGGGGGTCAGCAACGACATGCGCGTGCTGATGGAAAGCTCGGACCCGCATGCGCAGGAAGCGGTGGATTACTTCATCTATCGCATCGCCCGCGAGATGGGCTCGCTGGCCGCCGCCATGGGCGGGTTGGACGGCGTGGTCTTCACCGCCGGCATCGGCGAACATTCGCCGCAGCTGCGCTCGGCGGTGCTGGACAAGGCCGGTTGGCTGGGTTTGTCCATCGATCCCGCCCGCAACCATGTCGCCGAGGGACGCATTTCGCCGGATCATTCCAAGCCGGCCTATGTCATCCCCACCGACGAAGAGCTGATGATCGCCATGCATACCAGCCGTCTGCTGGGGCAAGCGGCAGCGGCGGAATAACAGGTCTTGGCGGGTGTGGGCTTTGCCCACACCCGCCAGCCTGAATTCGCGCGGCTCTTACATTCCATCGTCATGCCCTCGCAGGAGGGCATCGAAAAGGCGTGTGGATTTTCGCCTGTACGGAGATGACGCCTAGAGCCGATTTCGATCAATCGAAATCGGCTCTAGGCATTTGCATGATGCGGCCCGTCCCGGGCCCGCTCAAACGCCGCGCGGGCTTATCGCAAATTTCAATCTGATCCAGTCAGATCGAAATTTGCTCTAAAAGTTAAACCCGCCCGATCAACACGGCCGTCAGATCGTCGTCCAGGGGCTCGCGGGTTTTGCTCTGGAAACCTTTCATCATCAGGTCCAGACGCGGCATCTTGCCCGAGGCCGTACGCGGCGCCGAGGCCAGCAGAGCCTCGACCCCCTCATCGTCGAGAATGCCCGAGCCCTCGGCCAGACTGGCCTCGCTCATGCCGTCGCTATAGAACATCACCGCCTCGCCGGTCGCCATCGGACGGCTGCGCACCGGGCGCGGCAGGTCGGGCATCAGCCCCAGCGGCAGACCCTTGGTTTCCAGCCGCTCCAACTTGCCGTCGGCGGTGGCGAAAATGGGACGAGGCGCACCGCCGCCCGCCCAATGCAGCATCCCCTCGCCGCGATCCAGCACGCCATAGAAGATGGTGGCGAAATGTCCCGCCGGCAGCACGCGGCAAAGCACGGTGTCCAGCCGCTTCAGCAACTGGTCGGGAGCGCCCCACAGCTCTTCATGCTCATGCATCAGAGCATGCAGGCGGAAGGTATTCAAGGCCGCCCCCAGCCCATGGCCGGTGAAGTCGAAGGCATAGAAGCCGATACGGTCGTCGTCGATGGGATGGCAGCCCCACAGATCTCCGCCGGTGGCCGAGGAGGGCTGGAAATGCGCCTGGATCGACAATCCGTGCGAGGCCGACAGCCCCTCCAGGTCGGCCGCCTGCGGCAGTAGCGACTGCTGCATGCGGTTGGCGTTTTCCATCTCCTGCTGCACATGCAGCCGTTCTAAACGATAGCGGGCGTCGGCCAGCAGTTCGCGGTTATGCAGCGCCGTGGCGGCCTGAGCAGCCAGCGCCTCGACGAACCGCTCGATATCCCGGTCAAAGGCCACCACCTCGCCGAAGCCACCGGCTTTGCGGGCATTCACCAGTTGCAGCGCCCCCACCGGCTCGCCGCCACGAGGCTTCAAGGGCACCACCAGCACCGAACGCACATCGGCGCCCTCGATCCCCAGACCGGGCAGCGCCTCGCCGTCCAGGAAGGTCGCGGCGTCCTCGATATTCACCGTGGTCTGGGAATGGACCGCATAGGCGATCATATTGGCGTTGTTGGGCTCGCCGGCCTCGGTCAGCAGCGGAATGGCGGCGATCTGATGCCGCCCATCCGACACCACCAGCCGGTCGGCCAGATCGCGGCGGAACAGCACGCCGTCCTCGGCATTGGTCAGTTCCTTGGCGCTGCTCAGGATCTTGTCCACCAGCAGATCGCTGTCCTGCTCGCTGGCCAGGCCGATACCGACCTCGACCAGATTGGCCAGCTTGGCCTGCGCCTCGACCAGCGAGGCGGTCTTGGCGGCCAGCGCCTTTTCCAGAGTGCCGGCCATGTCCTGAAGATAATCGTGGCTGGCCTTCAGCTTCAGATGCGTCTCGACGCGGGCCAGCAGGATGGGCGGACTGATGGGCTTGGCGATGTAATCCACCGCCCCCAGCTTCAGCCCCTTTTCCTCATCCTCCATCTCGGTGCGGGCGGTCAGGAAGATCACCGGAATATCACGGGTGCGCTCGTCGGCCTTCAGCCGCTCGCAGACCTCGTAGCCGTTCATCTCCGGCATCATGATGTCGAGCAGGATCAGATCGGGCGGCGCCTCGGACTGGGCGATGACCAGCGCCTTTTCGCCCCGGCTGGCGACCTTGACGCGATAGCTTTCCTTCAGGATTCCATTGACCAGCATCAATCCGTCGGGCGCGTCGTCCACGACCAGAATCGTCGCTTTGTCGATCAGGCTGTTGCCGTCCAACACTGCTTACCCCTCAAGACTGCCGTTCGGCGGAGACGCCAGCCTGATCCCTATTTTTCTTTCCCTGAATACGGGTGGGGATTTGTGCCGAGCCTTCGCATGACGCCATGAGCGCCGCCCGGCGTCAAGGGGACTCTCCCGACGCTGTCAGCTTTTTGGATGCAGATGCAGATGCCGAGGCTTGTAGCCATGGGAATGCCCCCCCTCGGCGGGGGCATTCCCGTGATGGTGGTGGGTATCCTCGGCGGCATCGGCGGGCACCAGATGCAGATTGCCGTGCCGCACGCCGGTCTCGGCGATGGTCGATTCGGCAAAGCGCCGGACATCGTCGCTGGCCCCTTGCAGCACGGCGATTTCCAGGCAGTTCTCGTGGTCCAGATGCACATGCAGGGTCGACAGCATCAGATCGTGATGGGAATGCTGCGCCTCGGTCAGACGACGGGACAGTTCGCGCTGATGGTGGTTATAGACATAGGACAGGCAGGCCACCGCATGGCCGGCGGGCTTTTCCTCGACCCGGTCCTGCTCCAGGCGCTGGCGCAAAAGATCGCGGATCGCCTCGGACCGGTTCTCATAGCCCTTGCGCTTCATGAAGCCGTCGAACTCTTCGAGCAAGGCGTCGTCGAGGGAAATGGTCACCCGTTCCATCCAGCACTCTCCCCTTAAAATCTGCCGCGCCTGTTTAACATGAAATCGCATCAGGCGGCAGGAGTTGCCTTGACGTATGATTTTTTCAAAAATAGTATGACACCCACATTCGCTGGGGAGTTCACAGACCATGGCCGCATTGCTGCGACGCTTCGGAATCGACCGCAAGATGGGCGGGCTTTACGCCTTGCTGCTGGCGGCCAATCTGGGATCGTGGCTGTGGGCATTGCTGGCCTTCCGCGACTATCCGGTGCTGCTGGGCACCGCCCTGCTGGCTTATAGCTTCGGCCTGCGCCATGCGGTGGATGCCGACCATATCGCCGCCATCGACAATGTCACCCGCAAGCTGATGCAGATGAAAAAGAACCCTGCCGGCGTCGGGTTCTTCTTCTCGCTGGGTCATTCCACCATCGTCATTCTTGCGTCAGCGGCGGTGGCCGGTACGGCGCTGGCTTTCAAGTCCGAGATTGATGGCCTTCACGGCATCGGCGGCGTCATCGGCACGCTGGTGTCCTCGGCCTTCCTGCTGCTGATTGCGCTGGTCAATCTGGTGATCCTGAAGGGGGTGTGGCAGGCCTTCGCCCGCGTCCGTCGGGGGGAACCTTTCCTGGAGGAAGACCTGAACGCCCTGCTGGCCGGACGCGGATTGCTGGCACGGTTATTCCGCTCGCTGTTCAAGCTGATCTCGAAAAGCTGGCATATGTATCCGCTGGGCTTTCTGTTCGGGCTGGGATTCGATACCGCCACCGAGGTCGGCCTGTTGGGCATCTCGGCGGCCGAGGCGGCACAGGGGATGAGCCTGTGGTCGATCCTGGTGTTCCCCGCCCTGTTCACCTCGGGCATGGCGCTGGTGGACACCCTGGACAGCACCCTGATGACCGGCGCTTATGGCTGGGCCTTCGTCAAGCCGGTGCGCAAGCTGTATTACAACCTGACCCTGACCATGGTGTCGGTGGCGGTGGCGCTGCTGATCGGCGGCACCGAGGCGCTGGGGCTGCTGGCCGATCAGTTGTCGTTAAGTGGCCCGTTCTGGGACGGTGTCAGCGCGCTGAACGACAATTTCGGGCTGCTGGGCTATCTGATTGTCGGATTATTCCTGGCCGCCTGGGCAGTGGCGGCGGCGGTCTATCGGCTGAAGGGCTATGACCGCATCGAGGCCGAGGCGGCCTGAAGGCCGCGCCGCCTTACTTGCTCTTGGACTGCGGCGGGGTTTGCTGAGGCGCAGTCTTCGCCTCCGGCAGCATTCCAGCAATCACCTTGGCAATCAACGAAGGCTGCAAAGTCTTCCACATGAACATGACCAGCTCCCGGAACCGTGTCGCGATGAAGACACTTTAGCCGGCCCCCACAGAGATTGCAAGTCACTTGCAATCTCATCAACTCCCATCAAAAAACCACGAATGTCGATAGCTTGATAAACGATTAGCCGCAAATCAATCACCACTATTAATAAGAGAATAACCATATTTTTTGCATCGCAACAGGACTTGCTTTTCCCGCCCTTCCCGCCGAAAGCATCCCATCAGGTATGGGGCACCCTCGCAGGTGCAGTAATACCAAAACCCCTAATTGAAATTTCATGCTTCTTATTGTGCACACCCTTCAGGAGTATTAAGCTCATGTGAAGGTAACCATCCCGTAGAATGGATGACCGAGCAATAGCAAGCGCAATCAAAATAATAAGGAGGTATGGCAGTCACGTCTCAAGACATCAGAACTGGTCAACACCCCTTCTCTTGCATCTCAGGCTTGACCGAACGCAAGGAGATGTAAGGCAATGTAAGTTTTGATGATGAGAATGACCGCCAACTAATAAGAATGCCGAAGACTATGGCCTCACACTGGGACTGTACCCCGCCTAGCCGCGCCCGACGCCGCCACCTCACCGTCGGAACGCTCCGCTCACCTTTCATGGGAGGGCGCGCATGAGTTTTTCGATCGGTCAGGGGCTGAAGCTCCGACAGCGTTTCATGATTTTCATCGGCCTGGGCATCGTCCTGATGGTCGCCCTTACGGTGACCGCCATCGCCCGCTACGAGGAAGGCGCCATGGAGCGCAAGCTCCAGCAGCTGAGCGTCAATGAAATGACCTCGCTGCATGCTTTGATCGTCAATGTCATGGCCAAGCGCCCGGAAGATCCCGACAATATCGGCGTCACCGTGTTCAACAACTGGTTCGACAGCCGTAACGTCAACTATCCCGGAAAGGTCTGGAGCGTCTGGGGGCCCAAGGTCACCGACTATATGCATGACGCCGAGCCGGATCGTAAACCCAAGCAGGCGCAGGACGATATCGACCGCGAGGCGCTGACCACCGCTCAGCCGGTGGGACGCATGGAAGGCGACTTTTACCGCTATTCCCTGCCGATCGTGCTGGGCGTCACCGATGGCGCCAAGAGCGAGGTCTGTCATAGCTGCCATGGCGGCATGGGCCTGCAAGACGGCGAGGTGATCGCCGTGCTGTCCAGCTCGCTCTCCATGGTGCAGGAACGCAAGCATCTGAACAACATCATCTTCGCCCTCGCCTTGGGCGGTCTGGCCGCCGCCATCGCCGCCGTGCTGGGCGTGCGCTGGAGCCTGGGCAAGATCATCACCTCGCCCATCGGCGCGATGGTCAACACCATGGAGCGTCTGGCCGATGGCGACACCTCGGTCGAGGTGGGCTTCACCGAACGCAAGGACGAAATGGGCGAGATGGCCCGCTCGGTCAATGTCTTCAAAGACCATATGATCGAGGCCGAGCATCTGCGCCAAGCCCAGGAGGAGGAGCGCCGCCGCTCGACCCGCGAACGCGCCGAAGCGCTGCAGCAGATGGCCGATCGCTTCGAAAGCTCGATCAAGGCCCGCGTCGCCGAGGTCGAGGAAGCCACCAGCGGCATCGGCTCGACTGCCAGTTCGATGGCCGGACGTTCGGAACGCAGCGGCGGGCGCTCGATCCATGTGGGCCGCGCCGCCAAGATCACCACCGAACGATCCGCCGCCGCCGCCGCCGCCACCACGCATCTGACCCAGTCGGTGCATAATGTGGCGGATCGCGCCGCGCAATCCACCACCATCGCCCGCACCGCCGTCGAGGATGTCAACGCCACCGCCAAGCGCATGGACGAACTGACCCAGGCCGTCCAGTCGATTGGCGATGTGGTCAATCTGATCATGGCCATTGCCGGTCAGACCAATCTGCTGGCTTTGAACGCCACCATCGAAGCCGCCCGCGCCGGAGAGGCCGGCAAGGGCTTCGCGGTGGTGGCTGGCGAAGTCAAAAATCTGGCCAACAAGACCGCCAAGGCGACCGAGGAAATCACCACTCTGGTCGGGGCGGTGCAGCTCTCCACCCGCGACATGCGCGAAAGCATCGGCCGCGTGGTGGAAACCATCCGCACCATGGATCAGAACTCGACCGAGATTTCCCAGGCAGTGAATGAGCAGAACGCCGCCACCCAGGAAATCGCCGACAACATCAACGAGGTGGCTCAGCAGGCCAGCGATGTTTCGGACAGCGTCTCGCATCTGTCGAAGACTTCGGCCATGGCCTGCGCCGGCACCGTCCGCGTCATCTGGAGCGCCAAGCGCCTGACCTCGGTGGTGGAGCAGCTGCGGCAAGAGGCCGAAGGCTTCCTGACCTCGGTCCGCGCCGCCGGCAAGGGCGAGGACTGATACGGGTCATTAAAGGCTCTCCGCCAAACAATAAGCCCCGCCAGAAAGAACCATCTGGCGGGGCTTTTATTTGAGATCAAGGGACCAAATCAGGCCGTGCTCACCACATTGACATGCACCGCACTCTCTACATCCACATGCTCGCCGGTAGCGCTGTTGGTATAGACCTGATAGCTGTGCGAGACATTGTTGACGGAGGCCGAGCCGGTGCCGGTATTCGACCAATGGCCGCTCAGACCGTCATAGAGATTGACCGTATCGCTGGCATTGCCAATGACCAGCAGCGCGTTGCCTTGATGGGTGATGGCATTGGTAGTCTTGGTGTCGGCGGCGATGTCGCCTTGCGCCAGAGACAAGGTCGAGTTGGTGCCCATCGACACCGCATCGATATTGGTCAAGTGGCTGTCGGAGACGGACAGATTGGTGTTGCCGCCGGAAAGCTGCAGTTCCGTCACCCCGGTGCCCCCGGCCAGGCTGCTGCCGTTGAACTCACCGGACGTCAGGGTGATGTACAGATCGCTGGTCGACCCCGAGGCATCCATGGCGAAGAAATTGCCATCATTGCTGAGATCGATGGTACTGATGCCGGTGGCGTCGAAGTTACTGGCCAGGGTGATGCTTTCGGCATTGTCAATTTTCAGCTCAGAGAAGTTGGAAGCCTGAGCGAAATAGGTGTCGAGCACCGTACTGTTCGTCAGCTCGAGAACGTCGGTGCCGCCGCCGCCATTCAGGCTGGCATAGGAAGACCACAGATCCAGAGAACCATGCATAACCTCCCCGGAATCGTAGTTATACCCCTCGATGAAGAAGGTGATGGTGCTTCCTGCCGACAAATTCAGGGTCAGGCTGCCCAACCAATCAAAATTCGTCCAGGAAATATCAGAATAATTCCCATCGGCTGTGCTAGACACCAGTTCATGCGAACTATTATCGCCGGAAACCTCGTACCACAGACTGGCGCTGGCCTCGAAGCCATCATGATTGCCGGTATAGTTCCAGTTCAGCACCTCTTCGCCATTCATGCTGGCGGTGGCCGTCAGCGTCCATGTGTAGTGAAGACCTGCGTAAACATCAAAACCGTCGTTGTTGTAGGCGAAGGTTTCATGCTGGACACCACCATGGCTCGACGTTGAGATGGACAGTGCACCGGTTCCAGAATAGCTCCAGTCAGCATCCGTACCGATGTTCAGTTTATCTTCACCGAAAGTGCCGTCACTGCCAATGAAGGTGTCGTTGCCAGTAGAACCAATGATATCGGAGACGAAGTGCAACGAATCGCTCCAACTGGAACCGGTAACGGTGCCGGCATCCAAATTGACGGTGACGCTGCCGATGGCATTGGCGTAATCGACAACTGAATCGCTGCCGCCATAAACGGTGGAATTCCCACCCAAGCCAAGATATTCCGTATCCTGGCCGCTGCCGCCTAAGAAGGTTTCCGTGCCGGTTCCGGCATAGAGGATATCGGTGCCGCCACCGGCATAAAGCGTGTCGAGCTGATCGCCGCCAAACAGGGTGGCGTCGCCACTGCCGGCGATCAGGGTGTTATGGCCGCTGTTGCCGTACAGGGTCACGGCCGAGGTGCCGCCGATCAGCAGATCATTGCCCGACGATCCTTCGACCACCTCGAAATTAGCCACCTGATCGACCGAGGAACCGTCGCCGGTAGCGCTGCCGTGATAAAGATCGACGGTAATGCCCGAGGCATTGGCGGAATAATCCAGAATATCGGTGCCGCCGCCGCCATCCAGCGTATGGCCGCCGGAATGGCTGTTCATCACGAACCTGTCGTCATGGGCGCTGCCGGTGATGACCTCGATATTGCTGAAGACTGTCTCGATTCCATTGGCATTGGTAATCGTACCGCCAGCCGCGACGGTCTGCGACAGGGTCGCGGTAATCGCCAGATTGGTCAGATCGGCGTTGTTGGAATCGACAAGACCGCTGAACAGCAGGCTATCGACACCGGCTCCGCCATCGACGGTCACATGATTGCCCTGCAGGATATAGAACTTATCGTTGCCGGACCCGCCCTGCAGATGCTCGGAATTGCCGATAGCGAGAAACACCGCATTCTCGGCGCCATTCCCCAGAATGATGCTGGAACCGGTATCTTCTATCAGCTGAGCCACCAGATTGCTGGTGAACAGGGAATAGCTGCCTTCCAGCAGATTATTACTGGTGCCGACGAAATCAACGAACAGCGCGGCGTCGCCGGTTTGCGCCCCTTGCCAGGCGGCGTCCAGATTGACCGTCGCCGTCTGCACCGCCACCAAGGACTGAGCCTTGAGCAGCGCCGTGGCGCCGGACAGATGGATCGAACTTCCCGTAACCGCCGCCGTCAGATAATCGCCGGTTCCCTCGGTCACCTGGGTGATGCCCGACATCTGGTCCTGAGTGCCCTGCAAGACCGCCGTCGTATTGTCCCCCAGAATCAGGTCAAGGCTATGGCCGGCCGAGGCGCTGGGCAATGTTCCCGACAGGTCATAGGTGGTGCTGTCGGCCACCACCTGACCGGCCGCCAGCAGGATATCGACATTGCCGGTAAAGCCGGAGAGATTCAGCGAGCCGTTGCTGATACTCACCAGTTCGCTGGTCTCGATGGCGGTGATGCCGCCGAACACCAGCGAACTGCCGTCGCTCAGGATGGCGGTGCCGGAATAAACGCCATAGGATTGCTCATCGACAAGCTGCACCCCCGGCCCCAGGGCCGTCAGGTCCAAGGTGGCTGCCGACGAGTTGCCCCAGATAGTCGAATCTTGCAGGCTTTCAGAACTGACCACGAAGGTCATGGCGGCGGAACCGGCCTGGTCGATGATGGCGCCGATATTCTCGAAGCTGTCGGTGACGCCGCTTTCCCAGCCATAGACCTTGCCCGCCGACAGATCGACGGTGATGGCCGAGAAATCGCTGCTGGAATAATCCAGCGCCACCGTGCCGTCGCCGTAAATCTTGGCGCCGTAGTCTGTGGGCATGCGGAATTCTTCGACGCAGATCAAACTATCCGTGGCCCCGCCGCTGCCGGTGAGATCATGCAGGGCGGTTCCTGTCTCCAAGGTGGCGGTGATGGTCGCACCCGACGACAGCACCGCCGTCACCGTCTCTTCCGAGCCGGACAGATTGATCACCACCTGCGAGCCGCTATTCTCGTAGCTGACCTCGACGGCGCTGCCTTTGGTGCTGTTCTCGCCATTGCCGTAATAAATATCGTTGCCCAGGCTGGAGACGAAATAATCGCCATAGACCGAGCCGATCATGGTGTCGTTATAGGCCGAGCCCTCGACCTGATCGACGCCGTAAAGCTTGTCGCTCACCCCGTCGTGATAGACGACGCCATAGAGCGGAATGGTGTCATTGGTTTCCTGATCCGGCGAAACCCAGACATAGGTGTCGTAACTGGTATAAGGGTCATGCGACGAGTCGCCAGCCGACATGTCGGCAAGGATACCGCTGCCACTGGCCTCGTAAACCGCCATCACCTGAACATAGCTGCCGTCGGCGTTATGTCCGACATTATTGCTGCGCGCATAACCGGCGGTGTCGTCGACAATCACATTGGCGCCGGTGCCGGCATGGAAGTCCTGGGAATAAGTCGCGTCGCCATCGACGAACGTGCCACCGACGAAGGTGTCGCCATGATTTGAGCCCCAGACCGATTCGATATTCACCAGATAAGTGGTCTGACTGCCGTTGGTGACGATGTTGGCCAACAGTTCCGAGCCGCCCAGGGAAATGCTGTGGTCCCCATCGCCGGTGAAGTCGAAGAACAGCCCATTGGCGTCTTCATTGTTGCTCAGATGGTTGAAATAGGCGCTGTTATGGCCGGATACGCCGCCGACCACCACATCGCCCATGCCTTCCAGAATGAAGACATCCTTGCCGCCAGTTCCACCCGAGAGCACGTCAGAACTGCCGAGCACGATCAGATTGTCGGAAGCGGCGACGATAATGTCGCTGCCGGTCGTGCCGACGATCTCGTTCATCTGCGTGGCGTTGTCGGTCCAGACATCGCCGTCGTAACTGCTGGCGGTGATCTCGACATTTTGCACCGAACCGCTGGTGTCCTTCAGGAAGGTCATCACGTCGGTGCTGTTGCTGCCCACCACCGTCAGCAGATTGGCGTCGGTGGAATAGTAATGCAGCATGGTCAGGCTGCCGCCGCCGGCCGCGCCGTCAAAATAGACCACCAGATCGCCATTGCTGTTGGTGGCGCCGGCGAAACCGCCGTTCAGCGCGCTGGCATTGACCACGTCGTGAGCGCCCGACAGGCTGCTATCCACCACCGTCTCGGCATGATGGCTGCGATCCAGAACCAGGATATTGGTATGGGAACCCAGGATATATTCGTCGTTGCCGCCATGGCCGATGAAGGTATTGGTCCCCGTGCCGCCGGTCAGGGTAATGCCGGCGCCGGTCCCCACCAAGGTCTGGTCGGAACTGGTCAAAGTGGTGGTGGTCGTGGTGGTGGTCGTCGTGTTCGTCGCGTTGGTCGTCGTGGCGTTGGTATTGGTATTCGTATTAATCGTGACAGTGGTCGCCGCCGACTGGCCTGTCGCGCTCACCGTCGCCTGGGTCACCGCGGCAGCAGCCTGGGTTGCCTGCGCCTGGCTTTCCGTCTGAACCACCGGATCAACCGCATGGGTCATCACCAAGCCCGTATCGACGGCTTTTACCGCATCGCCAGTCTGAGCCTTCACATGGTCGAGGACCGTCACCACCGGCAAACTCAAGGAACCGCCCGTCACATTTTCGTGGGGGCCCGTCTGGGGATTGGCGCTGCCTGACGTATTGCTGTTGATGTGCGGGTCGCTGGTCGGCTGAGCCGGCCGGGTTTCCTGCACGGCGTTCAGTTCCGGAATCAACTGCTGCAACGCCTGGGGCGGCAGCACCACCGGCGCCGGCGGCGCCTGGAAGGCGCTGGACAGCTGCAAGGCCATGTTGGCCTGGGTCAGCACCATCGGCTGGCCGTTCTGGGTCGCCACCACGATCTGCCCGACGCCGCCATCTTCGTCGTTCAACAGAGCCACAGTATTCTCCGAACCTTCGGCGGCGGCATAGCCGCCCACCGTGGTGCCGCGAATACCAATGGTCATGACCGGTGTTTTCACCGACATGGCATCCGGCCCGGACTTGGCGATCTGACCGGAAACGAAGCTGAAGGTGCCCTGGACCACCGACATCGAGGAATGGCCGGTATGGGACTGCGGGTCATAAACCAGCTCGTCCATCACCATGCGGCCGTTCTTACCCAAGCTGAAGGTCGAGCGATCGGCGAAGACGATACCCACCGAGCCGTCGCCGGCAGTTTCCAGCACATCGCCCTGGAACACCGTGGCGCCTTGCTGCAGCACCTCCACCCGGCCATCCACATGATGAACCTTGACCACGCCGGACAGCTTCTGAATCTCGCCGATGGCATGCAGCTGCGGAGCCGGAGCCCCTTCCTGCGCCCATTGGCCGGGAGCGATAGCGCCCGCCAGTCTTTCCGCCAGATCGGGATGGATGATGCCGCCGGTACCGGAAATCAGGTCGGGGGGATTGTGGCTGGCGAAGTAATC
>Ga0182039_10000327_pt1 | contig 24458 bp, 23 predicted proteins | sample sta12Can44000111_FD_125975 | JGI IMG/M metagenome (GOLD analysis project Ga0182039, IMG submission 125975) | Lab enrichment of tropical soil microbial communities from Luquillo Experimental Forest, Puerto Rico - statanox.12C.anox.44.000.111 | ecosystem: Environmental > Terrestrial > Soil >...
AACCGAATAGCCCAGTGTCAGAAGGACTTCGGCGATGCCGCTCATGCCGATGCCGCCGATGCCGACCAGATGAACACGTTGGAAATTGCGAAAGGAGACCATCATGGATTTGCCCTCATCGGCTACCTTGCACGTCGGCGGCCTCTTCAATCAGATCGACGATTGCCTCCGTGGCGTGAGGGCGGCCGAGTGCGCGCGCGTTGGAAGAAAGCTTTTCGATTTCCTCGGGTTGGTCCAGAAGCGAGAAAATCTCGGCACTGAGTTTTTCGGCAGTCAGCTCGGGCTCGGTAATGAGGCGTCCCGCGCCGGCGCGCGCCATTTCCTGCGCGTTGCGCAGTTGGTGGCTGTCGGTGGCCCTGCCGAAGGGAATGAAGATCCCGGCGCGGCCTGCGGCGGCAACTTCCGCAGCGGTAATGGCCCCGGCGCGGCAAACGATAATGTCCGCCCAGTCGAAGCGCTCGGGCATGTTCATCATAAACGGCGCGACTTCGGCGGGGATTTCGCGGCGTGCGTAGGCGGTGCGGACCGCGTCATAGTCGCGTTCACCGGTTTGATGCACGATGCTCAGCTGTTTTTTTCGCGTGGCAAGCCGGTCCAGGGAATCCACAACAGCTCGATTAATCGGCTGCGCGCCCTGGCTGCCGCCGGTAATCAGCAAGCGCAGGGGATTTCCCGGCTTTCGCGGCGCAATCGAAAAGAACTCCGAACGCACAGGACAACCGGTAACCACGGCTTTTTTCCCCCACGTCCGCGCGGAAATTTCATAGCCGGTGGCAATGCGCTTCGAGAGCCGCGCGAGAAGCTTGTTGGTCAGGCCCGGCTCCGCGTTGGGCTCGAAAATAATGTTCGGCACGGCGCCGAGCCAGGTAGCCAGCAACATCGGCCCGGCGGCGTAACCGCCGACTCCAAACGCGGCAACGGGTTTGTGTTTGCGCAAAACGCGCCTGGCGTCAAACATGGCCGGAACCAGCATCGTCAAGTTTCTGAACAAGGTGACCCCGCCCTTGCCTTTGAGTCCCGCAACCCGCAGCGTTTCCAGAGGCAAGCCCGCCTTCGGAACCAGCTTCATCTCAATCCCGCGCTCGGTTCCCACCAGCACAACTTCTCTCTCCTTCCCCCGCGCGAGCCATTCCCGCGCAATGGCCAGTGCCGGGAAAACATGTCCGCCTGTACCGCCGCCTGCGATCAGCAGTTTCACGTGACGCCCGCTCCTCAAGCTTCCCTAGCCTGCTGCGAAATATTGAGCAGCACGCCGGTACCCAGCAGCATCACCAGCAAACTCGAGCCGCCATAACTGACGAACGGCAGGGGAATGCCTTTGGTCGGAACCATTCCGAGAACCACCGCGAAGTTGATGAGCGCCTGCCACAACACCATGGTCGTGATGCCCAGGGCGAGCAAACGGCCAAACGCGTCCGGCGCTGCGAAAGCGGCGCGAATGCCGCGCCTTCCGTACACGACAAACAGCCCGATCACCAGTACCGCGCCGATAAACCCGAGTTCCTCGCAAATCACCGCGTAGATGAAGTCCGTGTGCGCCTCAGGCAGGTAAAAAAGCTTCTGCTTGCTTTCCATCAACCCGACGCCAGTGAGCCCGCCGGATCCTACGGCAATGAGCGATTGCCTCAACTGAAAACCGGCGCCTTGCGGATCGGAGCCGGGGTCCCAAAAGGAAAGAAAGCGCGCCATGCGATAAGGGGCGAGCGTGATCAGGAGATAAAGCGCAGGCAGCGCGACCGCGACGCCGGTTGCAATCCACTTCCAGGAAAGCCCCGCAACAAAAAGAACGGTGGTTGCAAACAGCAGAATGTCCACGGAGGTTCCAAGGTCCGGCTGCGCAAGAATCAATCCAGCACAAACCAATATCGGCGCGAGGGCCGGCAGCACCGTTTCGAGGAAATCTTCTTTCGAAAACTCCATGGAATCTTTGCCTCGTCTCTTCTGATCCAAAAACCATGCCAAGTAAAGAGTGACGGCGAGTTTTGCGAGCTCCGACGGCTGGATTCCCACCGGGCCGAAGCGGATCCAGCGATGCGTGGCATGAGAACGATCGAGAAAAAAGGCGCTGACGAGCATCACCAGGACGGTCGAGAGCACCGCGTAGATCACCGCAGGCTGACGCAGCTTGTGATAATCCGTACGCATCAAAGCGAACATTCCTAAAAGGCCAAGGAGAAGCCAGGCTGCCTGCCGCACCAGAAAAATGTAGGAGTGCCCGTACAACTGCTCGGCGGTTACGGCCGACGCGCTCAGGATCATCACCGCACCAAATAGACAGAGCGCAAGCGTCACACCAAAAAGCCACCGGTCGCTGTCCGGACGGCTCGGCATATTGGTTCACCGCCCTCCTAAAGCTGTGCTTGCTGCCTGCCGCTCGAGCTGATGCACAAGCTCCTTGAACACGCGGCCGCGGTGCTCATAATTTTGAAATTGGTCGAAACTGGCACAGGCCGGCGCAAGCAAGACAACGTCTCCGGGACGAGCAGCGTTCGCCGCTGTTTCGACCGCGCGTTCGATGGTCCCGGCTTGCTCGATCGCCACGCTTCCCGCGATTTGCTTTTCGATCTTGCTGGCCGCGGCGCCAATCAAAAGCGCCAGAACCGCTTTTTCGCGCAAACGCGGCTGGAGCACGGTGTAGTCGCTGCCTTTGTCCTTACCGCCCAAGATAATCAGGATGCGCCCCGGAAAAGCGTCCAGCGCTTTCAGCGTGGCGTCCACGTTAGTAGCCTTCGAATCGTTGTAGAAACGCACGCCGCCAATTTCAGCAACGAATTCCAGGCGGTGCTCGACTCCCGCGAAAGAGCGCACGCCTTTTGCGACGGCCGCGGGCTGCGCTCCCGCGAGCCGCGTCGCAGCGACGGCAGCTAGGACGTTTTCCACGTTGTGCGAGCCGGCCAGCGGAATATCCGCAAGCTTGAGAACCTTTTCTTCCGTCCCCTCAAAGCGAAACAGGATGTCGTTTCCCCTCACGAAAGCGCCCTGGGCGACGCGCTGCTTCCGGCTAAACCAAAACAGCTGTGGTTTTGCGGGAGCATACGGCGTCGTGCCGGGATCATCTGCGTTCAGCACGGCGCTGTCCGCTTCGGTCTGGTTCTCGAAGATGCGGGCCTTGGCAGCGGCATAGCTCTCGAGGGTGTGATGGCGGTCGAGGTGATCGGGCGTGAGGTTCAGGAACACGCTGATATTGGGACGAAACTTTTCGACGAGCTCCAGTTGAAAACTGCTCAGCTCCGCGATGGTGATGGTCTTGTCGCTGGTCTTTTCCACGCAGGAAATCAGGGGCGTGCCAATGTTGCCCGCCAGAATCGTCGAGAACCCCGCCTTCCTCAGAATGTGCTCAATCAGCGACGTGGTCGTCGTTTTCCCGTTCGACCCGGTAATCCCAATGAGCCGACCCTTTAGAAAACGGCTGGCAAGCTCGATCTCGCTCCAAATGGTGACGCCTTTCGAGCGAGCAGATTGCAAGAGCGGCGCATCGGCGGGCACGCCTGGGCTGGGAATGATCAGGTCCGCGCCCTGAATCAATTCCTGGCGATGGCCAGCAAGCTCCAGGCCAACTCCGGCTTTTCGCAGTTCAGCGACTGCGGCATCGAGTTCGCTCTCGGTGCGGGTGTCGGTCGCCGTCACGCGCGCGCCCCGGGCGGCGCAAAACAGCGCCGTGGCCATCCCCGTCCTGGCCAGGCCCACGACGAGCACGCGCTTGTTCCGCAGTTCGATGGACGCAGACATTTTGAATCCCGAAATTCCTACCGCAATTTCAAGGTCGTTAGCGCAAACAGCGCAAACACCAGGGCGGCAATCCAGAAGCGGACGATCACCTTCGATTCGCTCCAGCCCAGCAATTCGAAATGGTGATGAATCGGCGCCATGCGGAAAATGCGCTTGCCGCGCAGCTTAAAAGAACCCACCTGCAAAATGACCGAGAGCGCTTCCACGACGAAAATTCCGCCAACGAAAAAAAGCAATATCTCTTGTTTGATGATGACGGCGATGGTCCCGAGGGTCCCGCCAAGGGACAACGAGCCGACGTCTCCCATGAAAACCTCCGCCGGATGCGCGTTGTACCAGAGGAAACCCAGCGATGCGCCTACCAGCGCTCCGCAAAAAACCGTGAGCTCGCCGACTTTGGGAATGTATTGAATATCGAGATACGTGGCCCAGCGAAAATTGCTGCTGACATACGTAAGGAGGGTGAGCGCCCCCGCGGCAATGACCGTGCAGCCAATCGCCAGCCCATCCAGACCATCGGTCAGATTCACGGCATTCGACGACCCGACGATCACAACGCAGACAAAAATGAGGAAGGGAACAAAGGCCAGCGGCCACCAGTGCGGAGAGCTGATCAAGGAATGAATCACCAGGTCCGGGTGAATCCGCTTCGCAAAGGGAATCACCAGCTGCGTGGAATAGAAGCCGCGCGTCAGCAAAACGAGCAGAGAGCCGCCTACCACCAGGCTGACCAAGATCTGGAAATAGATTTTTTTCCTCGCCGTGAGGCCCAGGTTCTGCCGCTTGGAGACCTTGGCGTAGTCATCGATAAAGCCGATGATCGCGAATCCGCCCAGCGCAAACAGCGCCATCAAGATGAAGGGATTCGTCAGGTCCGCCCAGAGCAACGCCGGAATGGCGGTGGACAACACGATCAGCACGCCGCCCATCGTCGGCGTGCCTGCTTTCTTCTGATGCTGCTGCGGGCCCTCTTCGCGGATGTACTGCCCGATCTGGAGCTCGCGCAGGCGGCGAATCAGCCAGGGCCCGAAAACGAGCGCGAGAAACATGGCGGTCAAGCTCGCGTAGACCGTTCGAACGGTGATGTAACGAAACACGTTGAGCGGGCTGAAGTAGCGGCGTAGAACCTCGACAAGGAGGTAGTAAAGCATCTTAGTGCCGCACCTCCTGACGCAAGAACTCTCCCGGCGCCGCGTGCCGGGCGATCAGCGTATCGACGATCTGCTCCATCTTCACTCCGCGCGAACCCTTTACGAGCAGCAAGTCTCCGGGAGCAACCAGAGTTTCCAGGAACTGGGCAGCTTCCGGCGGCGTCGCGAAGAACTTTGTGTGCGCCCGCGGCAGGCCCGCCCAAACCGCTCCCTCCACGATTTGCGAAGCGTCACCGGCCACGCCGATGACCCAGTCCACTCTTCCGGTTTTCGCGGCAAACTGGCCGGCTTCACGATGCAACTCGGGCGATGCGTTTCCCAATTCGCGCATCTCGCCTGCGACAAGGATTCGCCGGCGGAAGTTGGGCGTTGCCGCAAGCAATTCCGTCATGGCCGCGAGGGCCGCCGGGCTCGAGTTGTAGCTGTCATTAATCAGCGCCGCACCATTCGAGAACCGCAGAAGCTCTCCGCGCATCGCCGGAGCGCGCAGCGTGTTGAATACGCTCTGCGCCTCGCCGGCCCCGATTCCCCAAACGCTTGCAGCCGCCAACGCCGCGAGCGCGTTTCCGACCGCATGCCGCCCCGGAACGGTTAGTTCCATGCGCACGCGGCCTTCCGGACTCACACAATCGAACGCCGAACCCAGGGCGCCGCGGTCTTCGATCTCCTCCGCCATGAAAAACGCCTGCTTTTCGATCCCGTAGGTCAGCACACGGCCCGGCGCGTAAGGCCCAAACGCCAGAACGCGCGGATCGTCGGCGTTTAGCACTGCCGTGGAACCCCGGCCGTTCAGACCCTCAATCAACTCGCGCTTTGCCAAAGCAATCTCATCGACCGAAGAGAAAAACTCCAAATGCGCCGGGGCAACGCGCGTCACCACGCCAACGTCCGGACGCGCAATCGCCGCCAGCCGCGCGAGCTCTCCGCGGCGCGACATCCCCATTTCCAGGACCGCCGCCTGATGCGTTTCTTCCAGCCGAAACAGCGTCAGCGGCAGCCCGTACTCGTTATTCAAATTTCCTTCAGATCTCAGGACCCGCAGCTTCGTGCCCAGCAAGGCCGCCAGAATTTCCTTCGTGGTAGTTTTGCCGACAGAGCCGGTGACGCCCGCAATTTTGCCACCCCAGGCTTCGCGCACAGCCCGTGCCAACTGCTGGAGCGCCCGGAAGGTGTCGGGCACGGCCAGGCAGCGGTCGCCCACCGAGCCCGCAAACCTTGGGAGATGCGCTTCCGCCACGACCGCCGCCAGCGCTCCCAGTTCGAGCGCCCCGGCCACATGATCGTGTCCGTCGTGACGCGGTCCGTGGATGGCCACAAACAGTTCTCCGGCGCGAATCGTGCGAGAATCAATCGACACGCCGGCCAGCCGGGCCAAGGGGTCGAGCCCTGCTCCCGGCCGAGTACCCAAAGCGCCAGCCACCTGTGCAATCGTCCACCGCATAAACCCCTCAAAGGGTTGATCTTAGTCCGGTACTGCACGGCACGTTCGGTTTTCAACGTTTTGAGGGCTCCTCCTCTCGAAAGGCCTGTTCTTGGCCGCCCCATCCTGCGGGCCCGAGCGCCCTCGTAACTGCCAATCGACAAGCGCGCTAGGTGCCAAACCCTGAGCCGTTTTTCGGCCCCTCAAAGCCCCGGTCGCGAAGTGCGCGCCGCGCCAGTTCGCGATCGTCAAACTCCAGCGTGCGGTCAGCGAGAATCTGGTAATTCTCGTGACCCTTTCCCGCCAGCAACACGATGTCGCCGGCACGCGCTTCATCGATGGCCATGCCGATGGCTTTTTCGCGATCAGGCTCGATCAAATATTTTCCAGCCGTCTTCTGCAAACCGACGACGATGTCGCTAATGATTTTCAGCGGATCTTCCGTGCGTGGATTGTCGCTTGAAAGAATCGTCAGGTCGCTCAGCCGCCCGGCCACTTCTCCCATCACCGGCCGTTTCGTGCGATCTTTTAATCCGCCACATCCGAAAAGGGTGATGATGCGGCCTTCGGTATGCAGTTCGCGCGCAGTTCGAATGAGATTTTCGAGCGCATCATCGGTATGCGCGTAATCCACGATGACCAGAAACGGCTGGCCCATATCGATCCGCTCGAAGCGCCCGGAGACGCTTTCCAGATTCTCGAGACCCTTCTGAATGATTTCATTCGAAAGGCCAAGAGCCTGCGCGGCGCCAATCGCGGCGAGCAAGTTGTAGACGTTGATCCGCCCGACGAGCCGCGACTTCACCTGCAATTTTCCCTTGGGCGTTTGGGCGGTGAAACGCAACCCCTCGAAACTAAGCTGAAATTTGCTTGTGGTGATATCCGCATCCGATTCCAGGCCATAGGTCACCGTGCTCTTCGCCAAACCCACCAACTGCTTGCCGTAGTTGTCGTCTGTGTTCAGCACCGCTACTTCCGGCGGGCCCCCGCCGGTACCTTCGAATAGCCGCCTTTTCGCCGCGAAATAATCCTCAAACGTTTTGTGATAGTCGAGGTGCTCGCGCGTGAGATTGGTGAACACCGCGGCTTGGAAATGGCATCCCCACAACCGGTCCATCGAAAGCGAGTGCGAACTCGCCTCCAGCACCGCGTATTCCCCGCCGGCGTCGCGAATTTCGGCAAAAAATCCCTGAAGATCCACGGATTCGGGAGTGGTATTCGGCGCGGGATATTCGCCCCGGGGCGTGTGGTAGGCGATGGTGCCAAGCAAACCGGTCGTTGCCGCGGAGGCCTTTATGATGGCGTCTACCAGCGAAGTGGTGGTGGTCTTTCCGTTCGTTCCGGTTACCGCCACCAGTTGCAGAGCATCTGCCGGATGGTCAAAAAAATTCGCGGCCGTGCTCGCCAGCGCTTTCCGCGCTTCTCGGACTCGAATCCAGGCAAGTTCGCGTGGAAATTCCTCGGGGGCTGGTTCTTCGCTCGCAACGGCCACAGCCCCTCGTTTCACCGCGTCCTGAATAAAGGCGTTTCCGTCCGCTTTCGCGCCATGCAGCGCAAAAAATAGCGCGCCTGTCTCTACTTTGCGCGAATCACAACTCACCTGGCGAATTTCGAGGCGGTCCGCAGAGCGCGGCAGAACGGTTTCTACCCCGCGAAGCAGCTCGCCCAGTTTTTTCCCGGTTCTCGATCCGGCGAATTGGACAGACTGTTTCAGGCGCGCGTCCTGCTCGGTCGTGGTGATGGGTTTCACCTGTTTTTTGTGGCCTAGCGCCATCTTCATCCTAATGCCTGCTCTTCCGTTTCGGCTTGGCGATCTTTCCCGCCGGTGCCCCGAATTGCACCGTCAGCTTTGCGCCGGGCCGCACTTTCATCCCCGCCGCTGGCGTTTGGCTTACTGCAACACCGCTGCCAACCAAGAAGGGGTCCACCCCCAGCTTCAAACACGTCTCGGTCACTTCCCTCATGGTCTTTCCAGAAAAGTCCGGGACAGGGATGTCGCTGCCTTCATCCACCGCCACGGTCATTGCTGGAGCCTTATCCATCGCTCTCCGCGCATTTGTCCCGGAGGACTCGGCTGGCGGTAGGTCCGGTAGAGCAGCGAAATCAATTGGAGTGAGGTCCGAGAGCGCTGCTAAGTTTGATGCATTTCTATCCTTGTACGCAACTTGAATCAACTGCGGCTCGACTGGCACATCGCGCGGCACATCCAGGTAAGCCAGGACCTGCTCGGCGATGCGCTTGAAGACGGGCGCCGCCACCTGTCCGCCTTCGTGTTGTCCCACGGGTGAATCAAACGACACAAGGATCGACACTGCCGGATTGTTGATGGGAGCAAACCCGGTGAAGGAGGCGATCAGTTGCGTGCGGGAATAGCGGCCGGTCGAAGGATCAATTTTTTGCGCCGATCCCGTCTTTCCTGCGGCCGTCCAGCCGTCCAGATGCGCCAGTGTCCCGGTGCCGTTCAAGATCACCCCTTCCATCAAGCGACGGAGAGTCGCCGCGGTTTCCGGCTGGATCACGCGCCGGGGCTCCACGGGAGTTAGCACGCCCTCTCGGGGTAAAGCCCTATTGTCACGGCGCAGTCCACCAACAACATGTGGCCGGTAGAGAAACCCCCCGTTGGCAATGGCAGAAACCGCGCTAATGAGCTGGATAGGCGTGACGCCCACCTCCTGGCCCATCGAAATCGATCCGATGGAGATGGCCGACCAGTTCTCGAGCCGCCGCAGCAATCCCTTGCTCTCGCCGGGCAAATCCACGCCGGTCAACTGGCCGAATCCGAAAGCGCGAATGTAATCGTAAAATTTCGGCGCTCCCAGTTTCAGGGCGATCTTGATCGCTCCGACGTCGCTAGACTTAGCCAGGATGTTAGAAACCGTGAGCAAGCCGAATGGCTTGTGGTCGCGAATGCGGTGCCCCGCCAGGTACACGGCGCCGTTCTCGCAATCGAAGAGCTCCTCGGGCCTGACGATCCTCTGGTCAAAGGCCGCCGCCAGCGTGATCAGCTTGAAAGTCGAGCCGGGTTCGTAAAGCGCAGTGACGGCGCGGTTCATCCGCGCTTCGGCGGACGCCTCGGTTGCCGCATTCGGATTAAACTTCGGCCAATTTGCCAGCGCCAGAATTTCCCCGTCATGGGGATGCATCACGACGACAGTTCCGGCCAGGGCGTGTGTCTTGGCGAGGGCCGCTGCGAGTTCCCTCTCCGCGATGTATTGAATCTGCTCGTCCAGCGTCAAGACTACATCCGCGCCCCGTTCGCGTTGTGCTTCCACTCGATCGAACCAGCGCTGCCGGGCGTCCGCCATGACCACGATTTTTTCACTCTTGCCGCGAATCTGGCTGTCCAGTTCGTATTCGATTCCGGCGAGCCCTTTTTCATCGAGGTCCACGAAGCCCAGTACGTGGGCAGCAAGGTCGCGCTTGGGGTAGATGCGCTGGTTCTCCTTTTGAAAATAAATCCCCTTCAGATTTAGGGCCTCGACCGCCTCTTTCTTGTCGGGGGGCACCTTGCGGGCAATCCAAACGAAGCTTTGTGCCGATTCCAATTTTGCTTCCAGCACTTCGCTCGGGATGGCCAGCACGCGCGACAGCAGTTGCGCGGCGAGCTGAGCATCTCCCACTTCAATTGGTACCGCGAACACGGAATCCACTGGGATGCTCATCGCGAGAGGGTCCATGTTGCGGTCGTAGATGGAGCCGCGCTTTGGCGTGATATCAATCGTGCGTTGCTGCTGCCGGGCCGCGCGTGCGAGGTACCCACTGTGACAGATGAGTTGCAGGTAGCCTAGTCTGCCGACTACGGCGACCAGACAAATCAGGATTAGGCTGGCAACCAGCAGCAGCCGTTCACTTGCTGTGAACTCACGCCTGTCTCTCCCCGCTCGGCGGTCAGCTTTCACGACGTGCGCGCGGTTTTCGGACATGATGGGTTCAGTTCGGCCGGTGCTCCGTCGCAAGGTTCATTTTCTGAGGATGCAAATTCTGTGGCGCCCATCCGCAAACAAGCCTATTGCGGCTTATTGCGAACGGTTCTGCCTTACGAATCTCGCGGCGGCCACCTGGGCTCCCGGCGGAGAGTCATACTCGCGAATCTGCGTCGGCAGCGGCTCGGTCAGGCCTAATTGGCGGCGGGCGATGATGTCAATGCGCATCGGGTTTCGCAGGCTGGCCATTTCCAGCTTCAAGGAAGAGTTCAAGGTCGCCGCCGCCGCCTGCTTGGCTTTGACTTGCTCCAGTTGGAAGCTCAGATCGATGCAGCGAAAGTGCTGGTAGATATAGAACATGAAAAAAGCGGCCACCACGGAGCCCAATGCGAGCGTGCGGTAGTAATACCGAAGCTTCAGCGGCTCGACGCGGCGCACGAGGCGCGAATTGTCAATCCGCTTGACGGTCTGAAACTCCCGCACCGGCCGGGCTTTCTTCTTGCTGGCCATAACTAAACTCTTTGCGCGCACCGTAGTTTCGCGCTTCGCGAACGCGGATTTCGAGCCATCTCTTCCCTGGTGGGCTGGATCACATGTTTGGTCAGCACGCTCAACGTTCCCGCCCTCTCTCCTTCATGAAATGCGCGCTTCACGAGGCGGTCTTCCCGCGAGTGGTAGCTCACGACCACCCAGCGGCCGCCCGAATTCATTGCGGCGGGGGTCCGAGAAAGAAACTGCTCGAGTTCCTCCAACTCTCGATTCACCGCTATCCGCAGCGCCAGAAACGTTTTTGTTGCGGGATGCAGTCTCTGCCTTCCCCATTGTCTTCGGACCCCTGCCACAGTCGTTGCCAGGTGTGCGGTGTCGCGTATCGGTCGCGCTCTCACGATCGCCCTGGCGATCCTTCTAGAATCGTGCTCATCCGCTTCGCGGTAGAGCAAATCGGCCAGCTCTCTCTCCGGCCAACGATTCACAATCTCCTCCGCCGTCAATTCGTCTTCGGCGTTCATGCGCATGTCGAGCGGACCGGCTTCGCGAAAGGAAAATCCTCGCGCGGCTTGGTCAAGCTGCATGCTCGAAACCCCCAAGTCGGCCAAGACCCCGTCCGCCGGCGGAATCCCCAACTCGCGTGCGACCTCCGCAATCCTCGAGAACGCCGCTTCGACCACCGTCACCTTCGTCCCAAAGATCTTCAGCCGCTCCCGCGCCATGGCGAGCGCCCGTGCGTCCCGGTCCAGACCGATTAGCCTCCCAGAGGTCAAGTTCCGGGCAATCGCTTCCGCGTGACCGGCCGCTCCCAATGTTGCGTCGATGTATGTTCCGTTCGGCTTCACGCGCAGCCATTCGAGCACCTCCCTCAACATCACCGGCGTGTGTGGCGGATTCCCGCTCTCTCGCCACTCGCCACTTGCCACTCGCCGCTTCCCCCTTAAATCCCCAAGTCTTCCAAGGCCTTGTCGTCCTCATCCGTGTACGGCTCCTTCTTCAACTGATCCAGCATTCGCGTGTGGTTCATCACTTCCAGGTAGTCCAGGTTGCCGAGCACATCTACGTCGCCCATAGTCTCGGCCGATTCCCTCAGCACGGTCGGCAGCAGCAGCCTCCCCTGCCCATCCAGTTCCACGGTCTGCCCGTAATAGCTGGTGCGCATCAAAAACTTCCTTTTCGCCCGGTTGGCGCTCGGCATCTTGGCTAGCCTGTCTTCGATCTCCGACCAAACTTGCATCGGATAAATCCGTGCCGTCTCACCGGTGGTGCTGGTGATGTAAAACTGGTCTCCAAACTCCTTCAATTGCTCGAGAAACACGGCGGGTATCTTCAGACGACCCTTCTCGTCGACCTTGGCCGGACAGTTGCCCCGCAGCTTCATGCGCACCGCTCAGTTCGACCCGCATGCCGGAATCGAACGCGAAAATGTGGTCTGCAATGGCCAAAATGCCCACTTTCACCACAACTTACGCCGACCCTTCTACTTTGCCCTACAGCCTGCTACCTGTTGCCCCAGCTTCCCACTTTCTACCAGTTTTGGCCACATCCTACCCGGATTTTATCCCTTGTCAAGAGAAAAGTTGTGGGAATTGGAGGACTGCGGGATGTGGCCTGCGAGCCTCAACCCATAGTGGATCAGTTGGCTTCGGTCTTCAAGCTTTGGTGGCAGGGTTTCCGACTGCTTGGAGGGATTGGGTCTCGACTCATCGGATGGCTTTGTCCCAGGGCGGCCACGAGCGAAACCGCTCCCGATTTCCTTTTCATCGCTGCCACTCCTTCCCACCACGGTTATCTGTCGCGGTGCCTGGTCAAGGCAGCACGGCAAGTGTGATGTTCATCCCTTCGTGATACTGGCTGCAGATGACCGTACGGACCACGCTCGTACTCGGCTGGCTCGCCCATGTTCGACCTTTGGTATTGCGCCGCCATGAAACTCGGCTCTTTCTGGCACTTCGACCAAGTCGTTTTCGAAAGTTCCCGCGTATCGAAGAGCCACCTCTGTCCGATCGGCAAGAACACCAGGGCGTCACCATGGGATGCAGGTTGGGCTGCCCGCCAGTAAAGCTGATTGCTCCCACTCAGGGGCGACACGAGCTTGACGTCTTCCGCTGGGATCCTCTTGCGTAGGTGCGCTCGGAGTCGATCAACGAGCGGCATTCACACTTCACCCCGAGCCGCTTCCGGTGGGCGTGCTCCGAGAGGGTTACTAAAGGAGGGTGCGGGCCATCTCGGGAATATCTTTCGGGAATATCGCGCGGGAAGATTGGGCCGGGGCTTTAAACCGGCGGGGCCCCTGGGTCGCATTCCTCAACCCCTACCTATTCCCTTGCGGCCTGTCTCGTGATATCGTTTGGGGGTCGTCAATCGTTGACTCCCAAAGGAGCCTTTATCTATGGAATGGACCACGCCTCGGCACGAAGAGATTGACCTCAACTGCGAAGTCAGCTCCTACGCCAACGCCGAACTCTAATCCTTCTTTCCGCCAGGCGAGCACGCTGACTGGCGCACTGGAATGCGCATAAAGGTCCTCGGGTCCGCAGCCGGGGGCGGCTTTCCCCAATGGAATTGTCAGTGTTCGAACTGTAGCGCTCTACGCGGCGGCAGGCTAAAAGCTCGTCCGCGCACGCAAACACAGGTCATCTTCTCTCCGGACTCCCGAGTCTGGTTCTTGCTGTGCGCTTCTCCGGATCTTCGTCAGCAAGTGCTCGCGGTCCCCGAACTCGCTCCGCCTCCCACTGATTCCTCTCCGCCTCCAATTGGGGGCATATTCCTGCCTAACGCCGAGGTCGATTCCGTAATGGGCCTGCTCCATCTTCGCGAATTTCAGAGCTTTTTTGTGTTTGCCACGCGTGGTGTGCAATGCGTTCTCCAGAAGGACAACCGAATCTTTCGGGTCTTGGAGCGATCCAATCCGCCGGTGAAATGGCAAACGCTCGCGAGCAAAGGGCGCTTGGGGTGCCACTTGTCAGAAGATTCTTCCGGGCCATGTGACTTCATCTGCGGCACGCTGCCGCTTGGAGGCGGTTACCCCGATTATGTCAGCGAGGAAATCCTCCGCGCGGTCCCGCCGGAGGACGCGTCTATCGGCTTTGTCATGGAACAAGGCGAGAGGCGTTTCTTCTTCGCTCCCTCGGTTTCCGGAGCATCGGGAGTGTGGAAGTCCGCTGCCGAATCCGCCGATGTTACTCTCATCGACGGCTCTTTCTGGGCCGACGACGAGCTGATGCGCACGGGCCGCAGCAGAAAATCGGCGAGGGAAATCGGGCACCTGCCGCTTTCCGGCCCCGACGGCCTGCTCGAGCAATACCCCGGCAAGGCCAAGGGTCGCCGAATCTTGATTCACATCAACAACACCAACCCCATCCTTAACGAAGGCAGCGCCGAACATCGCGTGGTGCTGGATGCCGGTTTCGAAATCGCCTACGATGGCATGGAGCTCGAACTATGACCGTGCCAATGACAGGCGCGCTCGAAAAGCCTGTGCTTTCTGAAGCGGAGTTCATCGCCGGCTTTCATGCCATCGGCGAAGAGCGCTATCACCACAAGCATCCGTTTCACCTGCTCATGCACGAGGGCCAGCTGACACGCGGTCAACTGCAAGCATGGGCGCTTAACCGCTACTTCTATCAAAGCCGGATTCCGATCAAAGACGCCGCCATCCTTGCGCGCAGCGAGGATCCCGCGTTCCGCCGCGCCTGGCGCAAGCGCATTCTCGATCATGACGGCGACGGCAGCAAACCGGGCGGCATCGAAAAGTGGCTGAAGTTGGTCGAAGCTACCGGACTTTCGAGAGAGCAAGCTCTCGGCGGCGACGGCATCCTTCCGGCCACGCGCTTCGCGGTACAAGCCTATGTGGAGCTGGTCTCCAGGCGCTCGCATCTCGAAGCCGTCGCGTCTTCGCTGACAGAACTTTTTTCGCACAAACTCATCGCGCTACGCTTGGACCGTATGCGCCAGCACTACCCGTGGCTTTCGAGCGGCCTCGACTATTTCACTAGCCGCCTCACGCAAGCCCCCGAGGATGCGGAGTTCGCGCTGGCCTGGGTGGTCAACCACGCGCACAAGCGTGAAGAACAGAACAAGGCCCACGCCGCCTTGCGCGCCAAGTGCGACATTCTCTGGGCGCAGCTCGACGCTCTCTATTTCGCTTACGTGAATCCCGGTTGGCCTCCCCCCGGCGCCTTCCAGCCGGCCAAGGACACTCGATGAGCGTCGATTTGAACACCCGGCCGCGCTTCGCCGCTGGATGCCGGATGGCGGAAAACAACAATCAGCACGTCCTGCTCATGCCCGAACGCGCCTTGCGCTTGAATGGTCCAAGCCTCGAAATCGTTTCGCGCTGCGACGGCCAGCATACCGTGGCGCAGATTGTCGGCGAGCTGCAATTGCTCTATTCCAAAGCCGAACCGCGCAAGGTCGAACAGGACATTCTCGGCTATCTCGCGCTTTTGCAAAAGGAACGCGCCCTCGATTTTGAGCCCTAGCGGCTCTGAGGCGAACGGCATTTCGCTGCCCATGCCAACCACCGCACCAAGCCCGCTTGCTCTCGTCGCCGAACTTACCCATCGGTGCCCGCTTCACTGCGTCTACTGCTCAAACCCTCTCGAACTCGAATCCCGCGCGAGCGAACTCTCTACAGAAACGTGGTCGCGCGTTTTCAAAGAAGCCGCCGAGGCCGGCGCTCTGCAGGCCGACCTCACGGGCGGGGAGCCTCTCGCCCGCCCCGACATTGTTGAACTTGTCCGCCATGCCCGCGCGGTCGGGCTCTACGTCAGCCTCATCACGTCCGGCCTTGCACTTGACGAAGGCAAGCTTGACCTGCTTGTCGACGCCGGGCTCGATCACTTCCAGCTCAGCTTCCAGGGCGCGCGCGAAGAAACCGCCAACGAGATCTCCGGCACGAAGTCCCATCAGCACAAACTGCGTGTCCTTGAATGGATCAAGCGTTATCGCATCGGCCTCACACTGAACTTTGTCATTCATCGCCGCAACATTGACGAACTCGACGAAATGCTGGCCATGGTGGAAAGCTCCCTGCCAGGCTCGGTCGAGTTCGCCAGCGTGCAGTATTACGGCTGGGCTTTTGTCAATCGCGAGAATCTCCTGCCCACGCGCCAGCAATTGGATCATTGCGTGGAGCGTCTGAATCGCGCCGAGGAAGAATTACGAGGCAAGACTCGCGTGGTCTTCGTGGTACCGGACTACTACGCCAAATACCCCAAGCCCTGTGTTGGCGGCTGGGGCCGCAAGATCATGCTCATCACGCCCAGCGGCGACGCGCTTCCCTGCCACGCCGCGCCGGTTATCCCCGGCCTTAAGTTTGAAAACGTGAAGAATCGCAGCTTGCGCGAAATCTGGGAACGCTCCGAGGCGTTCGAGAAATTCCGCGGGGAACATTGGATGCAGGAGCCTTGCAAATCCTGCGACCGGCGTACCCAAGACTTCGGCGGTTGCCGCTGCCAAGCGATGCTTCTGACGGCTGACCCCGCCGCGACCGATCCCGTTTGCTCGCTCGCCCCCGAGCGTCCCAAAATCGACGCGATCCTTGCAAAAACAAACCAGGCGCAACGCGCGGGGTCCGGCGCTGCCCCGCCCGCAAACCTTCTTCGAAACCCCCATTGGCTTTATCGCCCGAACGCCGTCTGATTTCGAGCCTCTTTTCAGGCTCTGGTTTTTTTGCGCTGCGCAGGCAAATTCTTTTACCTCAGTTGCTTGCGGCGGCCTTGGTGGCCTCAGTGGATTCTCGCGCGAGCCTCATCACCACACGGAGGAGGAAGACCAAGCTCCCCACGAGCACCAACGCTCCAAACACCGTCAGTGTGTGGGGAGCGGTGATCCGCTTGGCGACCCCGCCCGCGATCAGTGCACCGATCGGCTGAACGCCCATGAACACCGTTGCGTATACGGCCATGACTCGGCTGCGCAACTGATCCGGTACGCGGTTTTGGATCAGCGTATTCGTCGCGGCCGTTTGCGAAGTAGCCGCGAAGCCCACCACGAACAGCACCACTACGCACAGCCAGAAAAGCTTAGCCCCGGAAAAAATCAGCAAGCCAATGGCGCCGGTCGTCGAAGTCGCCCCAATCCACCGCGCCAATCCCCCGTAATTTGTACGCGCGGCGAAATGGAGAGCACCGAGCAACGCCCCCACACCCGCCGAGCTCATCAGGTATCCCTGCGTTAGCACGTTGCCCTTCAAGACATCCAGCGCGTAAATCGGCATGAACACGGCGTACTGCAACCCGAATAGACTCAAAACGCCGAGCAAAAAGAGCGCCGAACGTACCGGAAAATCACTCATCGCAAAGTGGAATCCCTGCACAAGACTCTTCAGCGGTGACTCCTGGCTCGGCTTCGTTTGCGCCCGTTCGATCTTCATCATCAGCAATGCCACGATCACTGCTACGAAACTGAGCCCGTTCAGGAAAAAACACCCGCCCTCTCCTACCCACCTAACCGTAAAAGCGGCGATCGCTGGGCCTACGACGCGCGCGCCACTAAAGATCGAAGAATTCAGCGCAATCGCGTTTGGCAAATCTTCTCTCCCGACCATTTGAACCAAAAAAGCCTGCCGGATCGGCACGTCAAACGCGTTGACCACACCCACCAAGAATGCAATCACGATGATCACCCAGGCGCCCCGCCAGTCGCGTATCTGTCCGGTCAAGGTTAATGCCGCCAGCACAAACGCCAGCACCATCGACGCGGTCTGCGTCGCAATCACTCCGCGGTGCCGGTTGTAGTGGTCGCCCACGTACCCGCCTAGCCAAGCCAGAAACAGCATCGGCACCTGGCTGGCAAAACCGAACACCCCCAGCAACACGGCGGAACGCGTCAGCCTATAGATCAGCCATTGCTGCGCCATGTTCTGCATCCACGTTCCGACTAACGAGGTAAGCTGTCCCGCGATGAAGAGCTGGAAGTTGCGGTGCTGCATCGCGCGGAAGCGCGTGGAAAGATCGTTGCGAAAGCGTGTGGACGGAGATGCGATAATCGTCCTCCATTGGTTCGATGCGGCAAATTGGAACTAGTCACCATGCCGTGAACCAGCGGGGCTTGTCAACGCATCCTCGCCCAAGTGTCCTCGCGCAGCATCCTCGCGCAAGTTTTTTTCTTGGGAACTTACAATTTAGAGAGCCCAAAACCAAAAACAGCTTCACTCCCCCGGCGGGTCGGGCGCTCCGACATGCATGTGGCTCAGGTCGCGAAGCATGGCTTTGTCTTGTTCGCTCATGCCCCGCGTGAAGTTCGGGTCATTCAAATGCTGATTCCGCGCCGACTCCGGCATGTTTTGCAGGACGTTCAAGCGGCTCTTGATCGCGGTCCGCCGCGCCGGCGGCAGTTGTTTCCACGCCGGAAGCACGTCGTTTCGGATGTGATTCTGCTGCTCGGGCGTCAGCTTTGACCAGACGCGCGCGCGGTCGCGCATTTCCTGCTGTTGCTGCGGCGGAAGTTGCCGGAAGCGCCGTTCATCTTGTTGAAGTTTTTGCCGCTCTTCGAGAGAAAAATTGCGCGCGTGATTGCCCGCATTCGGCGGCCGATTCGGATTGAAATTCGGCTGTCTGCCAGATTCGCCTCGAGTATCTGGCGGGCGATCCCCGATCATGCCCATCGATTCGGTTTGCTTGTTTGCTGACGGCCGGATCGGTGTCGCATTGTGGTGCGGCGGATCGTTTTTCGGCGCCCTGTTCTGCGCTCTCCCGCCTTGTTGCTGCGGCGGTCGGTTCGTCGGTCTCGGAGCGTGCGGTTGGCGCTGCTGCTGGGCTGGCCTGTTGTTGTTGTGACTCTGCGCCGCGCACGGCAGCGCCATCGCCGCACTGATCCCCAGGGCTAGCAGCCATCCGCCGAATTCGAATCGCCGTTTCATTGCACCTTACATCTGTGAGCTCTGCTGCTGTCCGCCATCATCCGCCTGCACCGGCTGCGGCAATTCCGTCAGCGGCTCAAAGTTCGAGAGCACGTCGTAATTCTCGAGCACCGGAATATCTTCCTGCGCAAGTTGCGGCTGGTTCTTGGTATGCGTGCCCACCCAAATCGTCGCCAGCATCAGCACTAACGCGGCAACGGCCACTCTCGGCGCCGGCATCAACCACGCCCACCAGCTCTGCTTTACCGGTTCCGCCGCCACTCGCGCACGCACGCGCAAATCAAAGGCCGCCGACGGCTCGATCATCGGCAGCTCCTCCAACAGTCCGCTCACCGTGCGAAACTCGCTCACGCGCAGACGGCACGCCGCGCACCTGGCAAGGTGCTTCTCCACCTCCAGCCGTTCGCTTTCCTTCAAGCGTCCATCCAGGTATCCCAGAATTCTGTTTTCCATCCGGCTGCAACTCATGACTTCACCTTTCCTGCCCAATGGCTACGACTTCCCTTGCTGCGCCACGAGGGGGGCAAGTTCCACTCGCAGCGTCTCATAGGCGCGGAACAGCAGCGACTTCAACGCGCTCTCCGAGCATTGCAAAATCTTCGCGATCTCTCCGTAATCCAGCTCCTGATATTTGTGCAGCAGCACCGCCGCGCGCTGTTTCTGCGGCAGCTTTTCAATCGCGCGGCGAATCATCTTTTTTCGGGTCTCCTCCACCAGGTGCTGCTCGATGTTCGGATGCTTCTCGGCAACTTCCAGAGTTTTTTCTTCGCCTTCTTCAGCATCCACGGTCACCGGCGCATCCAGTGAAACCTCCATTCGCTGGTGCCGCGTGTCCCGCACCGAATTCAACGCCAGATTCGTGGCGATCCGGAAAAGCCAGGTGGTGAACTTTGCGCTCGGCACGTAATCTTCGCGTGCCCGGTACACCCGCAAAAAAACTTCCTGCGCCAAATCTTCTGCCTGCTCCCGGTTGCGCACCATCCGGTACAGGAAATTGACTAAAGGAGTCCGATAGCGATGCAGGAGTAACGTGAACGACTGCTCGTCGCCCGCCTTCACGTCCAGCATCAGTTGGACGTCCGACCTGGCCATAGCCGCCACACTGTAGCAAACCCGAGCGGTCTCAGAAAGTTGCGAATGAAAGGGCTTTCAGCAGGAAGCCGAAGGCGCTGGTGGGTGAGAATTTAAGGCCTCCGGCGGCGGAGGCTCGAGACCTGGTTAAGGCACCCTCAAACATGGAATAAGTGATGCATTATCAATAAGCTAGCAACACCAACAAACACCAGCAAGGCCATCCGCCAGTTCGGTTCTCGGTTGACCTCGGGCAGCAGGTCGGTCGCCGCTACATAGACCGTCACCCCACCCGACAACGGCAGCGCGTACTTCAACTGCCCCTCGAGCGCGCTCGTCAGCAGCACGCCAAACAGCGTTGCTGCTCCTAATAACCCGGCGCCCAGAATGGCGTTGCGCTTCCCGCGCCCGCTCGCTAGCGCCACCGAAGCGATGGTAAATCCTTCCGGCAGCTTGTGCAGGAACACCGCAACGAAAAGAACCAGACCGAGCCAGGTCGAAACCAGAAATCCCGCGGCGATCGCCACGCCGTCAAAAAATGTGTGAATCGTCAGGCCCAGCAGCACGGTCTTCCCGGCATGAATCCCGCTGAACTCTTCGTGATGCGTCTCTTCGCCAAAATGAAAATGGGGCGCAATCGTATGCTCGAACAAATGCACCAGAAAAAAGCCAATCAGCACGAACAGCAGCGCGCCTTCGCCGGAAAGCCGAACCGACTCGGGAATGACTTCGACAAACCCGACCGCGAGCATGTATCCTGCGCCCAGCGCCAAAAAATACTGCAAGTATTGCCGCGGCCAGTGCTTTCGAACAACGAAGTACCCGCCGAGCAAATTGCCCAGCGCCGCAAGCAACCCGAGCAGCGCCGCCAACCCCGTCCGAAATGCCTCATCATGTCCCATGACGATCTGGTGTGCGGCAGGTTGACGCCGCTTCTAAGGCCTCTCCCTGCCGACCAACGAAACCTGACAGCAACTCTCGCCAAGCCAGCCTTCCGTCAGTGATTCCGAGACGCCTGGCCTAATCGCCGCGCCATCCACGGCGTCATCGCAGAAAATGGCCAGCCCAACCGGTTGTACTCCGCCGCAAGGTTTGCCCACGCCCCATCAGGTAGTACCCAAAACCCCCTTCGAAGGCCAGCGTCAGCACCACCGGAGAGAGCAGTCCAACGCGCCAGCCATCCACGAAGTTTCGCGAACATCATCCACGGCTCGCAGAAATACACCCCTGCCCGTCGCTCGGACCTCTGCGCTCTCACCTGGCTGATTTCCTGGTTCATTCCTTTTTCCGGCCATCCTGCGACCCCTAGGCTTGCTTCCACTCGCCAGTTTTCTTCATCCCGAATGCCGGAACAAAATCACATCGCCTTCCTGCACAGCGTACTCTTTCCCTTCCAGCCGAACCTGGGCCTTTTCCTTCGCCGCCGCAATACTTCCCGCTGCCACCAAATCGTTCCATCGCACCACTTCCGCCCGAATAAATCCCTTCTCGATGTCGCTATGAATCACGCCCGCGGCCTTCGCCGCCTGGTCTCCCTTGCGAATCGTCCACGCCCGCACTTCCGGCTCTCCCGCGGTGAAGAACTGGATCAGCCCCAGCAAGTCGTACGTCGCCCGAATCAACCGGTCTAGCCCCGGCTCCTGCAATCCGTACGAAGCCAGCAGCTCCGCCGCTTCTTTTTCTTCCATCTCCGCCAGTTCCGCTTCCAAGCGTCCGCAGACCGCCACCACCGCGGAATTCGGTCGTCCCCCGAGCTGGCCCAGCTTGTGTCTCCCGACCGCCGTGCCGAGCTTATCCGCTTCCTCGTCCCCCAGGTTCAGCACATACAGCACCGGCCGCGCCGAGAGAAACAAAAAGCCGCTAATCGACTTTTTCTCCTCGAGCGTCAACTCCAATTCGCGGAGCGGCTTTTCCGCTTCCAACTGGGCTTTGCATTTCTCGAGGGTCGCCTTCTCGGTTTCGAGCGCCGGATCGCGCTTCTTCCTCAAATCCTTTTCCACGCGCTCGAGCCGCCGTGTAATCTGGTCGTGGTCGGAAAGCATCAGCTCCAAGTCTAGATTCGTGGCATCCCGCAGCGGATCGATGCTCCCTTCCGAATGGGGCACGCTCGGATCCTCGAACACGCGAATCACGTGCGCAATCACGTCCACTTCGCGCAGTTGTGCCAGCGCCTCGCGCATACGCTCCTTCTGCATGCCGCCCAGGTCGACGTAATTCACACTCGCGTAAGTGACCTTTTTAGGATGGTAGAGCTTGGCCAGCTCCAGGAGCCGCGGCTCCGGCACCTTCGCAACGCCCACGTGCGTCGCCGCCGCCCCGCTCTTCCCTTCGACGTGTGTCTTGGTCAAAATGCGGAACAGCGTTGTCTTCCCAACCTGTGGCAATCCAATAATCCCCGCCTGCACTCGCGTCCTCTCTCTCGGCTAATTTTCCGCTCGCACAAATCCCTCATCCTAACACATGCGTTCGTTCTACCCGGCAGGGACAACCGGGCTCCGTGATTGCGAAGGCGATTCTAGTCTGACCCCGTGAAACGTTAGTGCCCATCAAGCCGTCTCAACACCAATGTTCGCTCACAACAGCCCATGGGCTTAACCGTCCTCGACCTCTCCGCCTACGTCGGGCTCCTGGCCGTCGGCGCAGTCACGCTGAACCTGCTTCTCGGAATGCTCATGGCCTTTCGGTATAGCCCGCGCCGCTCCTGGCCCCATCGCCGGTTCAACTACTTCCGCCTCCACAATTGGTCCGGCTACATGGCTCTCTCGGTGTCTTTCCTGCACCCCGCCATCCTGCTCCTCAACAAGGACCCACGCTTTCGCCTTCTGGACCTCCTCTGCCCCGTCCGCTCGCCCAGCCAGCCTCTCGAAAACACCATTGGCGCCGTGGCACTCTACCTGCTGGCCTTCGTTGTCGTTACTTCCTATCTCCGGCTTCGCCTCGGCCGCCGCCTTTGGAAATCCTTCCATTTCAGCATCTATTTCGCCGCCGCCGCGCTGTTCTTCCACAGCCTATGGACCGCCCCTGGCCTGAAGAATGATCCCATCGACTGGCTCGACGGCGGCAAACTGTTTGTTGAATCCTGCTTCCTCCTGATCGCATCGATCGGCCTCCTCCGCTGGCGCCACTCCCGCAGAAAAGCCGCCTACTTCCGCCGTGCGGCCGCCGCTCTCTAAAGAAGCCTCGGAAAAAGCAGACCGCTGGCTTCGCCCGGGGTGACAGTGAAGTTCTCGGCCGTGTGTAAAGTCGCGTCCTTGACTTGCCTGTTCACCGCGACTTGCTAATCTATTTACTCTAGATGGGAGCCCGACGGTGGCTACGGAAAACGAACTTCCTCCATTCGACTTGCGCCTGGCCATGGACACGCTGGCGGCCAAGGACCCGCATCTCGCTCCCTTAATCCAGGAAACGCAGGAATTCCGCGTCACAAAGGGCGCTGCGGAGAGTCCCTACGAAGTTCTGGTGGAGGCCATCACCCACCAATCCATCTCGGGCCGAGCCGCCGCCACCATTTTCGGGCGAGTCAAAGCCCTGGGTTCCAACGGGCGCATTCCCACACCACAGGAAATGCTGAAGCTGCGCAAACCCGCGCTCCGTAAGGCGGGGCTGTCCGCAGCTAAAATCCTGGCCATGAAAGATCTCGCCCAAAAGACCATCGACGGCGTTGTTCCTACGCTCGATCAAGCACGCAGGCTCTCGGACGAAGAACTCGTCAATCGTCTCGTCTCCGTCCGAGGCATAGGTGCCTGGACGGTTGAAATGTTCCTCATCTTCCGCCTCGGCCGCCCCGACGTACTTCCCGTACACGACCTCGGCGTCCGCAAGGGCTGGGCCATCACCTACGGCAAAAAGCGCATGCCTGCGCCCAAAGAACTCCTGAAATTTGGCGAACGCTGGCGGCCGTACCGCACGGTCGCCTCCTGGTACATGTGGCGCGCCTGCCAACGCGCAGGCCAGGCCGCCTTGCGCAAGATCCGCCCCCACAAAACCAAGGACCGCGCCAGGCCAGTCCCTGCTCGCTCCGAAAAACGCTCCGCGCCTGTCTCCTAGACCCAAGTCTCTCGCCAAACGCCCCGCTCGTTAGCCGCTGTAGGAGCGGCTTCAGCCCGTCCCATTTCTGGCCAAGGCTTGGCTTCGACCGAGCGCACCCCAATCGATGAACTACCGTGACGTTTGAAATCTGCCTTACAGAAAAAGTGGGGCGAGAGGGTTGGGGTGGCAAGAGGATCTCCTCCTTCAAGAGGATCGAAACGCTAACTCCCTCACCAACAAACACATAGCTGCAATCCCTGCCAGCAGGATGCCACTTTCGAGCGAAACGGAGATGCGATGCAGCCGTCCAAACTCCAAGAGCATGGGACTGTCAGCAGCCGTCGCCTGAAGCGATCCCATCTCGACGCGGAGCGCCGCCATCTTCGCGCTAACCGTAAACTGCGAAATGGCCGTCAGCGCGATCATCAGGACAACGCACAGCGCGGCTGGAGTAGCCAGAGTTGCAAACGTCCTCGTCCGCGCGAGCCGCGCGAACAGCAGTAGCAATCCGCAGATGATCCCGCCCATGTGCATCGCACCGAGCGCGTATCCCACCATCGCGCCCGCCTGGTCGCGGCTGCTCAAAACCCGGAACGCCCCCGGCGCCACAACAAAGCTGAGGAAGACATCGCTCCCGAGCCACAGGCTCAAACTAAGAAACTCGATCGCACGAAGGAAGGTTGACATGCGGTGATTTTAGCTAGAATGGCTTGTGATGCAAGGAGAGATGGTGGGCGACAAAGGACTTGAACCTTTGACCTCTCCCGTGTGAGGGGAGC
>Ga0182039_10000330_pt1 | contig 24303 bp, 22 predicted proteins | sample sta12Can44000111_FD_125975 | JGI IMG/M metagenome (GOLD analysis project Ga0182039, IMG submission 125975) | Lab enrichment of tropical soil microbial communities from Luquillo Experimental Forest, Puerto Rico - statanox.12C.anox.44.000.111 | ecosystem: Environmental > Terrestrial > Soil >...
GCCACCCGATAGCCCAGCGCTAGCGCCTGCGGCCACAGACCGTGCACGCCCGGGCCGTTCCCGGCGGCGTGCACGGCAAACACCTCCCCGCGCCGTGCCCACACCGCACTGCCGTTACGGGTGCGCTCCTCGCGCCAGTCGAGTGCGGCGCCCGTGGGCCGGGCCGGACGCACCGCATCGAATGCCGTGGCCACGGATTCGGCCACGCTGCGTGCCCCGGCCCGGGTAACCGCGATCGGCAGCCCCGAGATCCGGCTGGCCATGCGGACGTAGTTCTTGAAGTCCAGACCGCCGATGACAGCGGTGGCGAAGACGTTGGCGGCATCGGCCAGTGCCGCTTCCCGCTGCGCTGCCGGCAGCGGCCGGACCTTGCGTTGCGCGCCGATGGTGCGCGAAACATAGAGCGGCGGAACGATACTCAGCTCGGCAACCGCGACGCCGGCGGTGCTCATGATGACCTCGCGGTTGCGGGTGCGATACTCGCCACCCGGGCCGAGCGCGTCGATACAAACCAAATCGGCTGCAACGCTTGCTTGTTCGACTCCCATGTTCAGTACACGCCTTCGATGACGGCCTCACCTTCGAAGGTGGTCACGGGCCGCACCTCGCTTACGGAATCGCTGAGTTGCCCCGCCGGCCCGGGCATCCGGATCGCCAGGTCGCGCTCCAGATTGTTCGGTATGAACATGCCCTTGCTGATGTGGTTCATCACCACCTGGCCTCGTTGTCCGTATGGCACTTGCTGTCCGGTGTCGGGATCGACCACCCAGAAGACGACGTAGGGCGTCCTCGGGTCGAAGACGAACGAGCCGCCGTCGACGGTTCGCGTGACCGCTTGCGAAAGCACCATGGTGCTGCCGAAGGCCATGGTGATCGTGGTGTTCGGGAAGATCTCGCGCAGCAGGTCCAGCGTGTCGGCGTCCACGTGGGCACCGCTGAGCAACAGGTAGCGGATCTTGTCGTTCACCAGATCCACCACACGGTCGTTTCGGGCGATGGCCTCGAGCAGCGGCGGGGTGGTGTGCAGATTCGCGACGTTCTGCGTCTGGAGAACGAACACGGCCTGCTCGACGACGTGGTCGACGTAGGCGGCCACTTCCGTGGCGGCGTTGCGGGCGGCGACTTTCTTCACCCAGCGGGGGTCAATGTCGATCGCGTGGAAGACCGCGCCGAGCCGCTCGGAGACCAGGCGGGAGAAGTAGCCGACACCGTGCGGACCGCTCGGCATCAGGCACAGGAAGCCCCGCCCCGGAACAAAGCCACCCGTGGCGAAGTCCTCCGTCTGCCATTGGACAACCTGCGCAATCCAATCCGGCATCTGCACAGTCCGTTTCGGAGCCCCGGTGGTGCCGCCGGATTCGAATATCTGGGGCAGCGGCGCCTGGGAACCCCGTGAGCCCTGGGAGCCATAGCCGCGGGGAATGAGATCCTCTACCGGCGCAGTGCGCAGTTCATTGACGAGGTTCGGGAACAGGCGCAGATCGTTGAGGGTGTTGACGTCGGCCAACGGATCGAAGTCCAGCGTCTTGGCGGTCCGCAGCCAGAATGGGGAACCTGTGTCCCCGCCGAAGTGCCAGCTCATAGCGGCGCGGAGATACTCCTCGTGGTCCTCGATCGGAACCGATCTGGGAACGTCCAACAGCGAAAAATCGATATTGGCCATGCCACCGATCCTGTCGCATCCCCGACCGGCCGGACAACCGCGCTCGAGTGCCGTTGGCATACAAGGATTGAACGTTGCGCTATGTCACGGCGAATTCTTTGCGGCCATCGGTTTTCGGCGGGCGGCTCAGCTGTTCCGTACCCGGGCTACGTGCGCGGCGATCCCCTCGTTCAGGGCGCAATAAACCTGGTCGTAAACGCCGTCGCGCTCGGCGAACCGGTACGGCCTGACACGCTCCACGATGATCTCGTCGGCGTCCGGTTGCGTCTGCAACAGGCTTATCGTCTCGGCGATGTACTCATCCAACGGCATCGCCCTGGGGTCGCTGGTGTCGAATCCCCGTCCACGCTGCAGCCCCGTCTGCAGGTGCGGCGGAATGACCTCGATGACCTGGACCGAGGTCTCGCGAAGCTGGTAGCGCAGCGACTGGGTGTAAGAATGTAGCCCCGCTTTGGTTGCGCAATATGTCGGTGTGAGCGCGCTGGGCATGAACGCCAGCCCCGACGACACGTTGACGATCGCCGCCCGCGGCTTCTTCAGCAGCGACGGCAGCAACGCCGCGGTGAGCCGGATCGGGCCCAGCAGATTGATCGCGATGGTCAATTCCGCCGCGCTCGGACCGGTCGTGGTGAGGTCCTCGAGGCGCTGGATGCTTGCGTTGTTGACGACGACGTTGAGGTCCGGATAGCGGTCGGTCAGCTCGGTGGCGAATCGGCGGATGTCGGCGGGATCGCCTTGATCCAGCGACAGGGTCTGTATGCCCGGATTGGCCTCTGCGACGGCTCGCAGCGGCTCACGACGTCGGCCCGCGATAACCACCTGGTTGCCGAGTCGGTGCAACGACTCGGCAAGGCCGCGGCCGATCCCGGTGCCACCCCCGGTGACCAGCACAGTATTGTCCGTCATCTGCATCGCCGCGCCCCTCCTTCGGTTTCAGTACCGGATAACCACCGATTGTCATCCGGACCGCAACAACTCAAGCAGGTCTTGGCGGTGGGCTTCAATGCGCCCTGCGCATCTGAGGCGCTGTCAGGCGACGATCGGGCGATGGTTGTGGAGCCCCCGCGGGTCGATGCCCGCGCGGCGCCACGCGTCAGCCGCCCAGGGGGTGTAGACGAACCACAGGGGTAGCCGGTTGATCAGCGGATTCAGCCCGCGCATGACGCCGGCGAAGCGCTGGAATCGCTTCTCCTTCTTCTCATCCCACTCCAGCCGGCAGACCTCGCGCATCTGCGGCGGCAGGGTGCCGACCAGGACCAGCCGGGTGTAGGCGTTGAGCGGCGCAGACAAGATCTTCCAGACCGGCCCGGGAATCCAACGCGGGCCCGACACTCCTTGTCTGATGTAGCCGGTGCCGTACAGCACGGTCTTGTGCGGGACGAACCGCTCGAGCATCTCGTCCCAATAGGCGACGAAATCGTCATAGGTTTGCGGCTGGCCGCGGTCGCTGACCCCATAGAGGCGGTACCAGATCTTGCCCTCGTCGAAGATCTGCTCCTTTTCCGCACGGGACAACCGGCGGATGAACGTGTCGGTCGTGTAGATCACCTGATCGACGAACGTGGCGTGCGCCCAGTAGAACAACTCCGGATTGAGCGCGTGATACCTCGAACCGTCACTGATGGTGCCCTTGATCGGCTTGTGGAAATCGCGGACCTTGCGACCCCACTCGTGCGGGTCGTCGGAGTAGACGGTTTTCATCAGGGGCGGTGCCGTTCGCTTGGCCCGTCCCAACGTATCGCTGAAAATCACCGAGTGATCGAGCACGCCCTGGGCCAGCTGCTCGATGCAATTCTCGACGCCGGCGACGCGCTGAAACCCGAAGAATTGAGTGCGGTGATCGCCGTAGAACTTCCAGATCAACGACTCGGGACCCAGCCGCGGCGAGGCGTTTGCGACATCGTCGTCGACCGGCATTGGGACCGCCTCGCGAACACCGGTGTCGAAATCCTGTTCAGCCCGTTGCGCTGTCATCCGAACTCCTACCCCCTGCGCGCCTACCCCGTTGTGAACCAGAGAAACAAATGCGTATCTTTGTGTCACCCTAACATTGTTGCGTCGAGCCTGCCGGGGGTGTGATCCATGCGAAACAGCCGTGACGGCGATCTCGCCGAACGGACCGATCTCGACCGCACCATCCTCGATACCGCGCGGACCGTCTTCGAGACGTACGGCGTGCGTCGCGCCAACATCGAAGACGTTGCCGCCCGCGCCGGGGTGAGCCGCAGCACCATCTACCGACGTTTTCCGACCAAGGACGACTTGTTCGAACATGTAGTGCTGCGCGAGGCCGGGCTCTTCTTCAGCACGCTGGATCAGGCCACCACCGGCTGTAACCCACAGCAGGCCGTGATCGAGGCGTTCGCCCTCGGGGTGCGCCTGGTCCAGGACTCGCCGCTGTATTCCCGGATCGCCGAGAGCGAACCCGAGCTGCTCGGCATGTTTTCGCGATCGGACGTCTTCCCGATTGGCCAATTCGCCGACGGTATCGCGCACACCCTGCGGCGATGCGGGGCGGACATGGCCGAGCCGGACCTGGCCAACATCGCGGACATTCTGCTGCGCATCGCCCTGGGGATCATCGTGTTTCCCACGGACCGACTCGACACGTCGGACCAAGCGGCCGTCCGCGACTACGCCGCCCGCTACCTGGTCCCGATCATCGGTCGCTAGCAGGTGTTCTGCCTTGCTTCGGACTTGTCTGCGACTTGTCACAGGCCTGCACTAACCTGAAGCCGTGGCGCCGGTTCCGCGGACACGGTACGCCAGTTGCGGTGAGGTCGACATCGCCTATCAGGTCTTCGGCGATGGCCCGATCGATCTGCTCGTGCTGCCGGGCCCATTGATCCCGATCGACTGTGTCGACCTCGAGCCGTCGATGTACCGCTTTCATCGACGCCTGGCGACTTTCTGCCGGGTGATCCGGTTCGACCAGCGCGGGATTGGCCTGTCGTCGCGGGTCTCCTCGTCGGACATGATCGGGCCGGAGACCTGGGCGAAAGACGTGATCGCGGTCCTGGACGCGGTCGGCTGCGAGCGGGCAACGATCTTTGCGCCGGGTTTCACTTCGTTGGCGGCGCTCGTTCTGGCGGCCGATTACCCCGAGCGGGTGAACGGCGTGGTGATCGTCAACGGTGCGGCACGCACGCTTTGGGCTCCCGACTACCCGATCGGCGCCGAGATCGATGCCGCCGATCCATTCACGACGATCGGGATCGAGCCCGACGCCGTCGAGCAGGGTTTCGACATTCTCGGCATCATCGCCCCCTCGGTGGCGGGCGACGACGCGTTCCGCGCGTGGTGGGACATGGCCGGCAACCGGGCCGCGTCACCCAGCATGGCGCGTGCGTTCATCAAGAAGATCCGAGAGGCCGATGTCCGCGACCGGCTTGAACACATCGCCGTGCCGATGCTGATCCTGCATCGCGACAACCCGAATTTCAGCCCCGTGGAGCACGCTCACTACCTTGCCGAGCGCGTCGCCGGATCACACTTGGTCGAGCTACCGGGCGAAGATGCGCTGTATTGGGTTGGCGATACCGCGCCCATGCTCGACGAGATCGAGGAATTCATCACCGGCGTGCGCGGCGTCTCCGACGCCGAGCGCCTGCTGACCACGATCGTGTTCACCGACATCGTCGGATCCACCGAGCGCGCCGCCCTGATCGGCGACGACCGTTGGCGCGACCTACTGGACAACCACGACACCATCATCCGCCACGAACTGCAGCGATTCGGGGGCCGCGAGGTCAACACCGCCGGCGACGGGTTCGTCGCGACGTTCACCAGCCCCAGCGCCGCGCTGGCGTGTGCTGACGAAATAGTCGATGCGATACGGGTGCTTGGCATCGAGGTGCGGATCGGCGTTCACGCCGGCGAGGTCGAGGTGCGCGGCGCCGACGTCGCCGGCATGGCCGTGCACATCGGTGCACGGGTGGCGGCGCTGGCCGCATCCAGCGAAGTGCTGGTGTCCTCGACGGTGCGCGATATCGTCACCGGGTCGCGCCGCAGGTTCGCCGATCGCGGCGAGAGCGCGCTCAAGGGCGTGCCCGGCGAGTGGCGCCTGTATGCCCTGGTACGCGAGCACGCCGCCGTCAGGCGGTAATCAATCCCACATCCGACGACGGTCGAGGAGCCCGACGGCTCGGCTAGGCTATAAAAACGAGCTGCCAATCGAGGCTTGTCGGAGCAGGGCTCGCGACGCTTCCGGGCCGATTCTTAGGCCTGCCACTTGGTATTTGATCGAAGGAGTATGCGTGACCGACGTGCACATTTCGCTGCCTCCCGCGTTGCGGCGAGCGGTGGATCTACTCGCCGATCCGCCGGCGGAGCCGAACGTCAGCAACGGTTATCTCGACCTGCTGGGCACCGGATCGACGGACGACGAGGCCGTCGCGAAAAACACCGGCCCGATCCAGGCGGCGTGGGCATCACCGATCGGGTCGATGCTCTACGACAACGCCCAAGCCCTTTCCCGCCGGCTTATCAGCGCATGGCAACTGCCCATCGACTGGTTGAACATCCCGCCGGGCGGGGTGGCCCTGGACATCGGTTCGGGCCCGGGGAACGTCACCGCATCGCTGGCTCGGGCGGCCGGTCCGGATGGGTTGGCTCTGGGCGTCGACATCTCCGAGCCCATGCTGGCACGCGCCGTCCGCAACGAAGCGGGGCCGCAAGTCGGCTTCATAAAGGCCGACGCACAGCGACTTCCGCTGCGCGACAACACCGTTGATGCACTGGTCTCGACCGCCGTACTGCAACTGATTCCGGATCCGACGGCCGCCGTCGCCGAGATGGCGCGGGTGCTGCGACCGGGCCGACGGCTGGCCATAACGGTCCCCACCGTCGGGCGTGCCGCTCGGTTTTGGCAGATGCTGCCGAATGTCGGTGCGCACGTGTTCGACGACGACGAGATCGGCGACCTTCTCGAAAGCAACGGATTCGTCAGCGTCCGCGTCAAGACCTACGGCACGTTTCAGTGGGTGCGCGGCAAGAACGGCTGATCGCTACGACGTTCTAGTCGCGTTTCACTCCCGTTTCAGTCCCGTTTGAAAGCCGGGTGGCCGCGTGCCAGCAGGGGCGACAACAGTTCGGGTGGCGCGACCCGGAAAAGGGCCGACGCGACCCGATTGACATGACCCGGGACTACGACGGCCCTGCCGGCCGCAAGACCGTCGATTCCGGCCTGCGCCACCCTGTCGGCCGCAATCCACATCACCCGTGGCAGGGCGGATTCGGCTTCCTCTTTGGAAAAGCCGGCCGCCTCGCCGAATCCCGTGTCCACCGGCCCCGGACACAGCGCGGTCGCGGTGACCCCCGTGCCGCGCACCTCAGCGCGGAGGCTGTGGGTGTAGGACAACACGAAAGCCTTGGCGGCGCCATACGCGGCTTGACCGGGCAGGGGACCAAACGCGGCAATCGACGCCACGTTCAGCACGGCGCCTCGGTGACGGTCAACCATTCCCGGCAGGAACCTGCTGCACAGATCCACCACGGCGGCCACGTCGACCTCGACCAGGTTAACCTCTTGCTCTGGAACGGATTTCGCGACGAGTCCGAGCGTCGAGAACCCGGCGTTGTTGATCAGGATGTCCGGGACCAGGCCGAGGTCCGCGACGCGGCCGGGCAGGCCGGCTCGTTCGGTTCGATCCGCGAGGTCCGCCGGTAGTGGGTGCGCTTGCGGTCCCAACCGCGCGGCGAGCGCCTCGAGACGCTCCGCGCTGCGGGCCACCAGCACCACCCGATAGCCGCACCGGGAGAGGATCCCGGCGAACTGTTCGCCGATGCCGGACGATGCGCCGGTGACGATGGCAGCGCGGTCGTCACCAGGGGGTGGAAGCGCCATATTATGTCCCACTTCCCGAATCGGGGGCTTGTGCCAGCACGGCGAGCCGGTCCATCGACTCGCGCAGCATGTCGGGCGTCGTCGAGCGAGCCCGTTCGAGCCGGCTGCTGTCGGTCAGCGCCGTCCAGTCGTAGGTGTGAGTGACGCTGGTGAGGGTGGCGTTGATGGGGTTGAGTTCCCAACGCCAAAGGTGCCCGGGCGGTTGCTTTCTGGGCTCCGCCGGACACCAGGCGATCTTGCTGCCTTCGATGAATTCCACGACGTGGTTCTCCCGCAGGGCTCCATTGGTCAACGTCGTTTTGAAAACATCGCCGACCCGGTGGACGCGCTGCCCGGGGGCGGAGGAGGCGAGGTTGTTGTTGCCGTCCCAGCTCGGCTGGCGGGAGGGATCGGCGATCAGTTCGAAAATCCGATCGGCGTCGGCCGAGATCACGCGGGTGGCGCTCACAATGCGTTCCGGGGGTTCAGCTTCCATGTCGCTATCCAAACACGTGGCCTCGCCAACGCTTTACGTGACTTTGTGCCAATGTGTTGAGGACCTTTGGCCGTCGAGGCCCGTCGGCTGCGCTGCGATTGTGGTCTTACCGGGACAACCCGGCTGCCTGTCCGAAGTGCACAAGCCCATTTTTGGGCCCATATGGCCGAGCCCCCCACGGCCTGCTGGACCCATCGTCACAAGACGGGGATCTGCCTCCGGACAGGCCTTTTACGACTGGCCTCTCAGCTCGCTCGCAGCGCCTCCACCGGACCCGACAGGGCCGCTTTGACGTAGCGGGTCATGTCATCGGCCAGCACCTCCGCATCGCCGTGCTCGACGCCGTCGACGATTTGGCGTGCCACGTCTCGGGGGTCGTTCTTCGGTACGTCGAACTCGGCGGTCATGTCGGTCTCGGTGTAGCCCAGGTGCACCCCCGTGACCAGGGTGCCCTGCTTCTCGAGCTCGATGCGCAGTGAGTTGGTCAACGACCAGATGGCGGCCTTGGAGTCTCCGTAGCCACCGAATCCGCCCATCCAGGACAAGACGGTACTGATGTCCACCAAGGCTCCCCCGCCGTTGTCGGCCAGGATCGGCGCGAACGCTTTGGCGACCCGGAGCGCTCCGAAGTAGTTGGTCTCGAACACCGCCCGCACTTCCTCGATGTCACTGGCGAGCAGCTTGCGAGCGCCGGAGACCCCGGCGTTGTTGATGACGATGTCCGCATCTGTTGCCAAAGCGGCCAGCGCTGCGACGGAATCCGGCTTGGTGACGTCCAGCTCGACACCCACCACACGAGGGTCCTCGCTCGGTTTCGGTGTCCGCGCCGTCGCGTATACCTTGGCCGCACCCCGCTCCACGAACTCCTCCACGATGGCCTTGCCGAGCCCTCGCTGTCCGCCGGTGACCACAACCGTCGACCCCTTGATGTTGACCATTTATCCGTTCTCCTTGACGTAGGCAAACAAGCTTTGCATCTGTCACGGTAGTTGACCCGGTTCGACATAGGCAAGTATGTTTTGTATATGTCTTCATGGTCTGCGTCACAGCGATACAAGCTCGCTCCGGCCCCCGGAGGCCTGGGACTGGTTCAGGACTTCCTCAACACGGTGGCGATCGGAGAATCCGGACCGGACCTGCTGACCGACACCGCGCATGCGGGCGCCTGGGCGGCCGGCGCGGTGGGGACGTGGTCGGCCTCGCGCGGGCTGGACGTGCAGCCGCCGGCGCTGAGCGATGCGGACGTATCGAAGCTACGGGCATTGCGCGACACGATTGCGAAGCTGGTCGCCGGCGAACCACCGACCGGGCAGGCGGCGGGCGCTGTTTCCGCATCGCTGGTGCTGTCGGGGACCGGCGACGTACGCCTGGAACCCACCGGTAGCGGATGGCGTTGGTTGGCGTCGGCGCTCTGGGCGGAGATTTTGCTGAGCCAGCGGGACGGGACCTGGCGGCGGATCAAGCGTTGCCACAACCACGCTTGTGCGGCGACGTTTTACGACCGCTCGAAGAACCACAGCGGGGTGTGGTGCAACGTGAAGACGTGCGGCAACGCCGCGAATCTGCGCGCTTCCCGGGCCCGTCGACGCGAGCGCGACCGCGCGGCGCATTAGCAGCGCTCGGCACCCCTGCGCATGATGGTTGGGGCGGAGCGCGCTTGGCCGGGCTTGCTCCTCAGCATCGCGTGTAACGCGTCGTAGGCACGCGCCTTAATCGGGGCCAGTACGTCGAGGTTTGTCGGGTTTTGATTGATCCAGGCCTGCAGTGTTGGCACAGTTTCGATCCCTTGTCCGTTCGGCCGGTGAGCCGACTCATTCAATTGCACCGCGACTGTTTTAAGGGCACGCCGCGCCGCGGTAAACGTCACGAAAAGCGGCTTTGTGGCGTAAGGCACATGCCCAACACTGGTGACCAACGCGTCACAAAATCTTGTTATTCCCCTGCCGACGCCATGCTCCTGAACCGGCGGAGATAGCCGAGCAGCCTGTGCACCGGGAACGGCTTGGGCCAGTCGTCGGCCCGCAAATGCGCATCGGTGCCGCCGTCAACGAATACCACGCTGCCGCAAAGGAAGTCGGCCGAATCCGACAGCATGAAACACATCCAGTCGGCAATGTGCCGAACGTCGCCGAAGCCGCCGATGGGAACCGGGAACGACCGGACCGCCTTGGCCTGTCCGGGCGTCGACAGCTGTTCTTCCAACAACGGCGTCATGGTGGCGCCGGGCGCGAGGGCATTCAAGCGCACACCCGAACCCGCCCAGTCGGGTAGCACCGCCTGCCGCCGCACCCAACGGGTGACAGCGATTTTCGATGCCGCATACATCAACGTGGGCGCGGCCGGACCGAAAAGGCGCACCGATCGCACCGCTTTCTCGGCGTCCTGCGCGAGCAGGGCTCGCGCGGTTCGCCGGGGCACCGCAGGCACTGTCGTCGACGAATTACTCGAGACGACGACGACCTTCGCGCGTTCACCCGCGGCCAGTGCCGGTCGCCAACCGACGAGCAGCTCAACGACCCCGAAGTAATTGACCTGAGCGATCTGGCGGGGCCGATCCCGGCTCCGGGCGGGGCCCAGGCCGGCAGCCAGCACGGCTCCCTCGAGCTTGCCGCCGCAGGCCGCCAGGACGCCGTCGACGGCTTCTCTACGTCCGCGCGGCGTCGACAAGTCGGCGACGATGTCGGCATTTTTGACGTCGACACCGATCACGGTGTGCCCGTCGCCGCGAAGCCGCTGCGCAGTTTCGCGGCCCATCCCGGAAGCCGCTCCGCTGATCGCATAAGTGCCCATTCGGGTTCGCCGCGTACTTGTCGCCTGGTCGGGTCAGGTGGCGGTCATGGCGGCTCGCTCGACGTCGAGGAGCTGTTCACCGCGTCGTTCTTCGTCGTAGGCTTTGCGACCGCCCCGCAGGCCGAACAGTCGTTTCGAGATCAGCAGGTAGATCACGGCGGCGATGTTGATGGTGAAGGTGACGACGCGGGTCATCGTGATGCCCTTGGTGAGGTCATGGATCTCCAGCGGCAGGAAAACCGAGGTGGCTATGACCGCGAAGTACTCGCCCCAGCGCTTCAACAACCACAAGCCGACGCCTTCGATGAGCTCGACCACCGCATAGGCGACCAGCATCAAGGTCAGCACGGCCAACGTGGATGGCTTGGCTGCCAGCGCCTTTTCCAGCTCGTGCACGATCGTCATCTGATCGACCTTGAATCCGGCGGCGCGAAAGATCGGCAGGTCGCGGTCGAGGGTGGCTTGGATGGCGCCCCGCGCACCCCGAAACTTCCACACCGCATACGCCGCGAGCAGGATCACCACCGCCCGGAACAGGCGTTCGACCGCCAGGGCGCGGATGATGAAGGCCTGGCGTAACGCTTTGCCGCGCATGATCATCGGCGCGTCTTCGGCGTGACCACGCCCATGTGGCTCGCCTAGCGCGAAGTCACCGCAGCGCAGGCAGCGCCACACTTCGCCCAGCCCGGTCTTGCCGCTGAGCCGGTCGGCGAGTGCCTCCTCATCGGGCGCATAGGTGACGTGTCCTGCGAACCCACAGGTGACCAATTCCCATCGGTTGATCCCGCGATCTTTGCGCATGGCCGATCATTCAACGCGGATGGCGAACCATGCAAGAGGGCGCGCAGGAGTCAGAAGCGCGCCTTGCTGCGCGGACGTTGGGCGGTGGAGCTCGCCGCACCGAGCAGGGCGGCGAGCTCGGCAATGGGGATCTCGTCGATGTGATCGACCGCGGCGATGATGTCAGCGCGCAGCGTTTCGCCGCAGAACGGTTCCGCAAGCCAATGGAACTTGTCGACGACGCGTTCCCAGGACATCGGCCGGGTGGGTGATCCCTCGTAATCGGTCTCCTCGCGGCCGAATTCCCGCCCGTCGCGCGTGACCACGCGCACACGGGTCGCGGTGCGATGCGGATAGTCCGCGGTCAGGTCGGCGGCCGCGTTGACCTCTATCCGAGCCAGCAGGTCCTGGACATCGCTGCGCACAACCCGTTCGGTCTCAAGCTGTTCGGGACCGACCCCGCCGTCAAGCAGTGCAACCGCGCTCAGGTACTTGAGGTTGTAGTCGGCCTGTTCCTTGGTTCGTGGATGATCCTTGTCGCCGTAGGCTCCCCCGCCGGCGATGTCGTATGCATTCTGAAAGACCTCAAGGGTTACCCCTGCGACGTCGTCGGCACGCAGATCGTTGTCGCTGCGGATCGCCAGAATGGCGTCAATGATGGCCTGCCCGTGGATAAGCGCGCAGTACTGCTTCAAGTAGGTCTGCTCGACGCAGGTGAGCCCTCGGTCGGCGGTGTGGAAGTCGATTGGCTGATCGAAGAGCTGCACCAAGCCGTGCGGGCCTTCGAACAATGACTTGGGTCCGCTGATGCCGCGGCGAGCAAGCAAGGTCGTGTACACCGCGCGCATGCCGGTGATGGCCGGCGAAATGCCCTTCCAGTTCGAAACCGGCTCGGCGTGTACGGCTGCAAGCGACACGTTATCGGCCGCGGCGGCGGCGATGGCGTTGGCCGTGCGCTCGGCATCCAGCCCCAGCAGCTTCGCCGACCCGGCCGCGACCGACATCGCCAGTTGCAGCGCGTGGTTGAGGCCGCGCGCCATGACAGGAACTTGGGCGCTGAACCTGCACTGGATCTCGTAGGCGACCGCGAGGGCCAGCAGGAAATCCGCTCCGCTTGTGTTGACGTGCTCCGCTACCGCCAGGACCGCACCGAAGTTGTCGGCGGGATGGCACAGCCCTCCCACCGTCAGATACGTGTCGAGCAGATCTGGGTAGCGCACCAGCACCGCGTTGAAAAACGCCGCCTGATCGACCGACGCCCGTCCGCCTCCGACGAGCGTTGCGGTGTGGGCCCCGCTGAACTGGTCGGTGTGCTCGCGAATCGTCGCGATCAGCTCACCGTCGAGGGAACCGATGGCGCAGGCAACGCTGTCCAGCACGTTGCGTTTGAGCAACGCCCGAGGCCGCCCGCTCAGGTCCGACGGCTCGGCGCCGACGACGAAGCTGGCAAGCTCGTCCACAACGTAGTCACCCGCCACGGCTCTTCGTCCTCCCGTCGACATCTCCCGTGTACGCCGAACTTAGACGGCCCGCTCCACCGCGTGCAGCTGCGATTTTGTGAGTGCCGCCGTCTCGTCGGTGAGCTTCTTCCCGATGAGCCGGATCTGCCGCGCGCTGAGAGGGCACAGCGGATGCACGGCCACCATCAGGGCGACTTGGCGACGATGGTCGAAAACCGGCGCCGCGATGGTCGCCACTGGCTGTTTACGGCGACCGGGATTGTCGTCGGACAGGAAGCCGATGGTGGTGAACTCGACGAGTAACTGGTCCAGGATGTGCCGCACCGGCGTCGGCATCTCGTGGCTGTCCAGCGTGCCGACCGCCTGGACGGCCTGCGCCAGCGCCGGCGTTGTCCAGTCAACGTCGAATCCACGCACTCGCGTGTGCTCCAAAACGCGTTCGAGGCGCCGAATGCGATCGGTGTTGTTGCCCGCACCGCGACGGATCCACGCGCGTTGTTCCTCCTGGGTGTCCCAGGCGGCAAGCGCGACGCCGAATGGCGGGGCATAGGGGATGCGGTCACCCGGTATTCCCGACGGCTGGCTCGCGGGATCGCCCTCGAAGGCCGTGACCACCAACGAATCACCGAATCGCTCGACCACCGAGCCGGCGTAGCCGACGCTGCGGGAGAGTCGCAGCGCCGCGGCTCGAGCGGCATGCGCAAGGGGGCGAGCGATGTCGGTCCGCGCGGCAACCACGGCGAGCGCGGGGCCAAGCGTAAAAGTCTTCCCGACGGGATCGCGGCTGGCCCATCCACGGTCACACAGCGTCTTGAGTATCGCGTGAGCCGTCGCCTGAGTGAGATCGAGCTCGCGCACGATGTCCGAGAAGCGCAGACGCGCATGTGCGGACCGAGCCAGGAGCTCGACAACGTCGAGCACCCGGGCGGTCGGCGCTGACGTGGATCCCCGAATGGCTTGACTCCTCTGCGCCGAGGTTCATACAGTGATACCCGACGAGTCGAGATCTTATATCGATTATTCGAAAAAGTAATCGAGGTCTGCGGATTGCGCGCTGTTGTGTTGAGGGATGGCCAGCTGCGGGTCCGCGAGACGCCGGACCCCGCGCCCGGACCGGCTGAACTGTTGCTGCGGACATTGAGCACCGCGATCTGCGCATCCGATGTGCACTTCATGGACCACCCGGAACTGGCCGTCAACGATCCCACCGGTCGCTCGCTGTATGACGTGGACCGCGACATCGTGCTCGGTCATGAGTTCGTCGGCGAGGTCATCGGGCACGGACCAGGCTGCACCGATCAGTTCGCGGTCGGGTCGCGGGTGACGGCGATGCCGGTGCGTCTTGTCGACGGCGGCGCCGGCGGGATGCGCATCATCGGTCAGCACCCGGAAGCCCAGGGGAGTTTCGGTGAGCTGCTGGTGGTTTCGGAAGCGGCGGCCAAAACGGTTCCCGGTGACGTTCGCAGCGACGCCGTCGCGCTGACCGACGCGTTCGCCGTCGGCGAGTTCTACGTGAGATCGGCGCAGATCCAGCCGGGCGAGGTCGCCATCGTCATCGGCGCGGGGGCAATCGGCCTGTCGGCCGTCGCCGCCTTGGCCGGCCGCGACATCGAACCGATCATCGTGGCGGACTACAAATCCGACCGTCGCGAGCTGGCCCGGAATTCCTTTGGCGCCCATGTCGTAGTGGATCCCGCCGAGAAGTCACCGTTCGACGCGTTCAGGGAGGTTCGCGCCGAACGCGGATTGCCCGGCCCGGCTGTGGTATTCGAGTGCGTCGGCGCCGAGGGGCTCATCCAGAGGATCGTCGAATCCGCCGAGATGGCCACCCGGATCTACTGCGCGGGCGGCTGGTACACCGGCGACACACTCGACATCACCACCGCCACTCGGCAAGGCGTCACAATCCAATTCGGCGGTGGCCCGCACCCACAGGACTGGTACGGGACCCTCGATGCGATCGCGTCGGGACGGCTGGACCCGCTCCCCAGCGTCGGCAAGATCATCGGTCTCGACGAAGTTCCCGGCGCCCTCGACCTCGCGCGCAGGTCCGACGGCCCACCGCGCATCGTGGTACATCCAAACGGAGACGTCCGGTGACCGAACGCGAAGACCGCCAAGACATCTCGGATCTGTTGGTGCGCTATGCCACCGGGATCGACCGGCGCGACTGGCCGCTGTTCCGTACGGTGTTCACCGACGACTGCGAACTCGACTACGGCGAGATCGGCGCATGGAAGGGCGTAGACGCGGTAGTCGAATTCATGGAGCAGACCCACGCGTTGCTCGGGCACACGATGCACCGAATGAGCAATATCGCCATCACCGTCGATGGTAACCGGGGCGTGGCCCGCACCTACCTCGACGGACTGATGATGGCACCCGACAACAAATCCGGCGTGAACGCCATCGGTTTTTACGACGACGAGGTCGTCCGGACCGCCGACGGGTGGCGCATTGCCCGACGCCGGACAACCATAGTGCGCCTGATTACGCTCGGCGAAACATAAGGAGTGCCAGTGACATTCGCAGCGAAGTATGGACCTTGGGCGCTGGTCGCCGGGGCGTCCGATGGCGTGGGTGCCGCGTTCGCCGCGGGACTTGCCGAGCGCGGCGTCAACGTCGTGCTGCTCGCTCGCCGCCAGGCGGTTCTGGATGAGGTTGCGGCAGAGATCAATTTCCGGACTTCTGTCCAAACCCGCACCCTGGCAATCGATCTCGCTGAGCCCGGCGCGGCGTCGGCGATCGCCGCGGCCACCAGAGACCTCGAGATCGGGTTCCTCGTGTACTGCGCGGGGGCCGATCCGAACTTCAAGCCGTTCCTTGCGAATCCGATCGAGGCCGCCGAAGCGATGGTGCGGCGCAACTGCATGGTTCCGATGCAACTGTGCCACCATTACGCTCCCGCCATGATGGACCGAGGCAGCGGCGGAATCGTCATCTTCGGGTCCGGCGCGGGGCTGGCCGGCTGCACCAACATGGTCGCCTACGGCGCCTCCAAAGCGTTCGACATGGTGTTCGCCGAAGCGCTATGGGCCGAACTGCGCGACAAGGGCGTGGACGTCCTGGGCCTCATCCTCGGCAAGACGGACACGCCCGCGTTGCGTCAACTCGAACACAGCCGCGGCCATCTAAGCTCGCCCGACGACGTGCCGTTGGGCGCCGCCGCCGTCGACGATGTCATCGCGGAGGCATTCGAGAACCTGACCAACGGCCCGACCTGGATGGTGGGTGAGGACATGCGCGCCGCCGTGCCGATGATGGCTTCGCTCACCCGCCGTCAGATCGTCGAACTGATGACACAAGCCAGCGCCGTGGCGATGGGCCCCGCGGACTGAGCCGGAGCGGAACCTCCGACCCCGGCAGTGCGTCGTAATGAATGATGAGCTGCGACAGCAGGTTTGCCGAAGTTTCAGATCAGCACGCCCGAACTTTGAGGATCGCCACATCTAGCCAGCAAAGACAGGGTCGGGCTCGCTTCGGCTTTGCCTACCCACAACGTTGCTGGGTTGCGGTTTCGCGGGTACTTTTGAAAGACAGTTCGCGACGGCAAGCGAGCCGACCTAGTCACCAATGATCGGCACCCCTCGATGAGTTGAAGGATGACGATGCCGGCCACAGACAGGCCCGTTGCCGCGGTCCCGACGACAGCACGCGCGCGGCGGCTGACCCTGATCCGTTCGGCGCTGCTCACCGCGATATTCATCGCCCCGGCGGTAGTGGTCCGGATCGTCGGCCTGCATCTGGACCCCGTCGTTGCCCTGCTGGTCTTCGGGGCCGCGGTGGTGGCGGCCAGCTTCCTGCTGGCATGGGCCGCCGAAGCCGCGCAAATCGATGTCTCCGGTGGGCTGGCGATCGCGGTGCTCGCACTGGTCGCGGTCCTGCCCGAATACGCCGTTGACCTCTACTACGCGTACACGTCCGGCCACAACGCGGAGTACACCCAGTACGCCGCCGCCAACATGACCGGGTCGAACCGGTTGCTCATGGGCTTGGGCTGGCCCGTAGTCGTGTTGGTCGGCATCGTCGTGGCGCGAAAGGCCGGCGCGGGCAAACGCGCCGGTTTGGCGCTGGAGCCAGCCAATCGCGTCGAGCTCGGGTTCCTGCTGATCGCCGGGGTGGTCGCATTCGTCATACCCGCGAGCGGCGAAATCCACCTGGCGCTGGGATTGGCGCTGCTGGCCTGGTTCGGCTTTTACATCTACAAAGTGAGCCACGGCGACGTGGAGGAACCCGACCTCGTCGGAACCGCAGCCGCGCTTGGGGAGCTACCGGATCGAAGTCGCCGCATCGCCGTCGTCGGTCTCTTCCTGGCGTCGGGCGCGGTGATCCTGCTGTGCGCCAAACCGTTCGCCGACAATCTGGTCGCAGCGGGTACCGAACTGGGCATCGACCGATTCCTGCTGGTTCAGTGGCTTGCCCCGCTGGCCTCCGAAGCACCGGAGTTCATCATCGCGGTCATCTTCGCCTCGCGCGGCAAGGGCACGGCGGCGATCGCCACGCTGATCTCCTCCAAGGTCAACCAGTGGACGCTGCTTGTCGGGTCGTTGCCGGTGGCGCACCTGCTCGGCGGTGGCGGATACTCGCTGGTGCTCGACTCACGTCAGATCGAGGAAGTGCTGCTCACGGCCACCCAAACCCTGATGGGGGTTGCGCTGATCCTGGGGCTGCGTTTCCGTGGGCCCGCGGCGTGGGCGCTGCTGGTGTTGTTCGTCGTCCAGTTCCCTATCGTCTCGACGCAAGGCCGGCTGGTGCTATCCGGGATCTACATCTTGGTGGCCATCGCCGGGGTGGTCGTCAACCGTCGCTACCTGCTTGCCACCGTCCGGGCGCCGTTTGTCGGAACGGCGATTCGCCACGGTGGTCGCCCCCAGCACGCGGAAGACGGTCCCGACACACAGACGTAGCCGGCGCTGTATAGCATCGCGAGTTGACTAGACCCGTCTCGGATTTGGAGCTCCAGTGGCCCGTGAAGTGCTGACCGTGATCGGCGTGGGCGGGATGGGCCAGGCGATCGCGCGGCGCCTGGGTGCCGGCAAGACGGTGCTGCTGGCCGACTACAACGAGGAGGCGCTGGCGTCGGTAACCGAAGCGCTGTCCGCGGATGGCCATCACGTCGAGACCGGCAAAGTCGATGTCTCGTCACCGGAATCGGTGCGCGGACTTGCCGCGCAAGCCGCATCCCTCGGCGCCGTGAAACAGGTGGCGCACACGGCGGGCCTGTCCCCGTCGCAGGCCTCGGCCGAATCAATCCTGGCCGTGGATCTTTTGGGTACCGCGCTTGTGTTGCAGGAATTCGGCGAAGTCGTCGCCCCAGGCGGCGCGGGCGTCGTCATCGCGAGCATGGCCGGGCACATGTTCCCCCCGTTGAGCGCCGAACAGGAACACGCGCTGGCCCACACCCCGGCCGGCGAACTGATGGGACTGGAGTTCGTAAGCCCCGAAAAGATCACCGATTCCGGAATCGCGTACGGAATCGCTAAGCAGGCCAACCACATTCGAGTCCGTGCCGCCAGCGCGCAATGGGGCCGCCTGGGTGCGCGCATCAACTCGATCAGTCCTGGCATCATCTCTACGCCGATGGGACAGCAGGAACTCGCCTCCCCGGTGGGTGACGGCATGCGAGCGATGATCGCCGCCTCGGCAACGGGTCGCCTCGGAACGCCCGAAGACATCGCCTTGGCCGCCGCCTTTCTGCTGGGCCCGGACGCGTCCTTCATCACCGGCACCGACCTGCTCGTCGACGGAGGCGTCATCGCGGCCATCAAATCGGGAAGGCCGACAGGTTAACAAACGGTGGCCACCGAGCATATGCTGACTGAATGCCGCAAAAGGTATTGCGCGACCGCCTGATCGATCTTGAGGTTCCGAGCGAGGATGTGGCCCGCGGTAAGGCGCTGCGAAAAACTGCGTCGAGACGAGCCCTTGCACAACTCACCCCCTCTCCGCGAACGGCCACCGAAATCCTCGTCTCCCAAAACGCGGACCGGTTGCGCGAACTCGTCCCGCTGCGTTTCGCCCGAATGCTCGCTGACCCCTTTGCGTTCTACCGAGGTTCTGCCGCGGTCATGGCTGCCGACCTCGCAGCAAACCCGTCGACCGGGATCGAAATCATGTGCTGCGGCGACGCCCATGTCTCGAATTTCGGGATGTACGCCGCCCCCGACCGTTCAATAGTGTTCGACCTGAACGACTTCGATGAGGCCGCTGTGGCGCCCGCCGAGTGGGACCTCAAACGCCTGATCACCAGCGCGATCGTCGGAGGCCGCCATGCCGGGTACCCGACCAATGCCATCCGCCGCTATGTCGAAGAGGCGTTGGTGGGCTACCAAACCAGCCTGCAGGCGATGCTCGAGAACATGGACGTTATGGACCGCTACTACCTGCGGGTGGAGCCGGAGCGCTACGTCGGGAAGGTATCCAAGGGCCTGCTGGGGGTGATTCAGAAAACGACTGCCCGGGCGCGCACCCGCACGTCGGCGCAAGTCTTCAAGCAGATCATGAAGATTGGACCGGACGGAACCCCGCGCCTGCGCGAACAACCCCCCGTCCTGCAGCACGTCGACGAGGAGATCGAAGCCCCACTGGTGGAGGCGGTCCAGGAGTATCTGGCCGCGGTCCCGGCCGACGTTGCGCTACTGCTGTCGCACTTCCGCCCTACCGACCTCGCACTCCGGGTAGTCGGCGTCGGCAGCGTCGGTACCCGGTGTTACCTGGTCATCCTGGTCGGCCCCAACGGCACGCCGCTGATCCTGCAGATCAAAGAGGCCAACCGATCGGTGCTCGAAGAATACGGCGGTTGGCGCCAGCCAGCCCCGATGACCGCGGCCATCGAGGCGAAGGGCCAGGGTGTGCGCGTTACCGATGGGCAGCAGATCCTGCAGGCGATGTCGGATGTGTTCCTCGGGACGACACGCAAGGACGGCCGCGACTACTACATCCGTCAGTTCCACGACATGAAGGGCACCGTCGAGACCGAAGGTATGTCGGCGTCGACGTTCGGCGAGTACGTGAGCGCTTGTGCGGTTCTGCTGGCGCGCGCGCACTCGCAGAGCGCGAACGCATCGATACTGCGCGGTTATGTGGGCACCAGCAACACTGCACACGATGCGATCGCCGAGTGGTCGTACGCCTATGCCGACAAGTCGCTCGACGACTTTCACCAGCTTCATGCGGCGGCCAAGGCCGGCAACATTGAGGTGGCCGACGATCCGCTGAGATAGCCGATGAGAAGCCGCGCGGCAATCCTCTATGAATACGGCCGGCCGTGGTGTGTCGAAGAGTTCGAGCTGGATCCGCCGCGGTCCGGTGAGGTCCTCGTCCGGCTGGCCTCCAGCGGGCTATGCCACTCCGACGAACACATTCGGCAAGGAAAGCTGGCGCCTGCAGCGGATACCCTGCGCGCCCCCGGGTTGCCGGCGATGTCGCCGACGATCGGCGGCCACGAAGGCTCCGCCGTCGTGGTCGAAGTGGGGGACGGGGTGAGCGGCTTCGCGCCCGGCGATCACGTCGTCACGTCCTTCGTGGCGGTCTGCGGGCAATGCCGCTGGTGCGCCTCGGGCATGGAATACCTGTGCGACAACGGGTCTCTGGGACCCTGGCGCCAGGCATGCCGACCGACGGCACCTTTCGCCATCACACGGTCGACGGGCGAAACCTCGGGCACGTGTCCAAGATCGGGGCGTTCGCCGAACACACCGTCGTCGCGGCGAATTCGCTCGTCATGATCGACCGCGGTTTCCCGCTGGTGCCCGCCGCGCTGCTGGCGTGCCCGGTCCCGACCGGATACGGTTCGGCGGCCCGGCGTGCCAAGATCCGCGGCGGCGACACGGCGGTGGTGATCGGCGCGGGCGGCATCGGCACCGCGGCCATTCAGGGCGCGCGCATCAGCGGTGCGGCCCGCATCGTCGCGGTCGACGTGAACGAGTTCAAGCGCGAGTCCGCGGTGAGGTTCGGTGCCACTCACGCCGCCGCGACCGCACCCGAGGCGATCGACATGGTGCGCGAGCTGACCCACGGCGTGATGGCCGATGCGGTCGTCGTCTCCCCGGCGATGATCGGCGAGGCGGATGTAGAGACGGCCTTGACGCTCACTCGCAAGGGCGGCACGTGTGTGCTCACCGGCCTGCCATCGCCGATGACGGACTCGATCGCGGTCACGCTGCAGGAGTTCATACTGATGAATAAGACGTTGTGCGGCACCGTGTTTGGCGCCTGCAGCCCCAAGAGCGACATTCCGGTATTGGCCACGATGTATCGGTCGGGACAACTACTCCTCGATGAGATGGTCACCAAGCGCTACGCGCTCGACGAGATCAACGACGCCTATGCCGACCTGGTCGACGGCAAATTGATCCGCGGCGTCATCGATTTCGGCCTTGGCTAGTTCCGGTCGCCTGCCCGTGCGGTGCAGCCATTCTCGGGGCCGCAGCCGCCAGGTGCGTCGAGCGTATTCCAGCTCGGTGTAGGGCCATTGGGTCACGATGCGGCCGGTGGGCGAACGGAAGTAGCTGTCGCACTGGGTCCAGACAGTGCGTTCGAGGTCGGCGGAAAGCTCATCGTTGTAGCGCTTTTCGGCTTCCGGGCGCACGTCGACGTATCCGCCGCGACGCGCCACCCGACTCACCGCGCTGGCCACCAGTCGCGCGCCGGCCTCCAGGATGTAGACGATCGAGTTGCCGCCCTGGTTGGTGTTGGGTCCGTAGAGCATGAAGAAGTTGGGGAATCCACCGACGGCCACGCCCAGGTAGGCGCTCGGATCGGCTCCCCAGCGCTCGTGCAGCCGCTGCCATCCGGTCCCGATGACGTCGATGCCCGACAGGTAGCGCGACGTCTCGAATCCGGTGGCCAGTACGATCACATCGACGTCGAACCTTCGGCCGGTGGCGGTGATCACCGACGTCTCGGCGATCCCCTCGACGGGGTCGGTCACCAGCTCGACGTTGTCCTTTTGCAGCGCCCGGTAATAGTCGTCGCCCAGCAGCACCCGTTTGCAGCGGAACGGATAGTCCGGCGTCAGCGCACGGCGCAGCGGCTCGTCCGCGACGGTGCGCTCCAGGAACGACGTCGCGATGTTCGTGCGTGCCGCCACCACCGGATCGTCGGCGAAAGTCGCCGTGTTGTCGTGGTGAAATTTCCAGATCTGCCAACGCTTGCGGCGCACCGCCAGCGGGTTGCGGCGGAACTGTGTCAATTCGGTTGGGCTGTAAGGTCGGTCGTCCTTGGGCACCATCCATGGCGGAGTCCGCTGAAAAACCGTCACGCGTTCGGCGATCGTCGCCAGTTCGGGAACGGCCTGCACCCCGCTGGCGCCGGTGCCGAGTACCGCCACCCTTTTGCCGGCCAGGTCGACGGCGTGATCCCATCGCGCGGTGTGCATGATCGCGCCCCCGAAGTCGGTCAGCCCCGCGATATCGGGCAGCTTTGGCGATCCGAACAATCCGACGGCACACACGACGACGTCGGCGGTCACCGTGGCGGCGTGCCCGCCACGGTCCAACTGGCAGTCCCAGCTCCAGGTGTCCGGGTTCCACCGGACGGAGCGGACTTTGGTGCCGAGCATCAGATGGCGGCGCAGATCGAAATCGTCGGCCACCGACTCCAGGTAGGCCAGAATCTCGGGCTGCCGGGCATAGGTGCGGCTCCAGGATTTGTTGGGCGCGAACGAGTACGAGTACAGGTGACTCTGGACATCGCAGGCGGCACCCGGATAGGTGTTGCGCCGCCACGTGCCTCCGACCCCGTCGTCGCCCTCGATGATCACCAGATCGTCGATGCCGGCGCGACGTAACGCCACCGCCGCGGCGAGACCGCCGAAACCCGCACCGATGATCGCTACCCTCGGTGCGCGTCGGCGCCGTGTCGCCGCCCGCAGCCGGCCGACCGCGTAGCGCCGACGCGCCTGTCGGCTGCTCACGGGCGAGCCCCTGCAGCGCGGATCTCAAGCCCTTCCATGTCGCCGTTGACCCGCCACGCCTCCAGGATGTCGGCGTATTCGGTTGGCGCGCCGAAGAAGAAGCTGCCCTGACGAGTCTTGGCGTCCGCCTTGCCTTCCCGGTTGTAGTAGCCGGGGGTGCAGGTCCTGGCCCGCTCGGCGGTCGCGGCCGACCGGGCCGCGACGGTTTCGACCCAGGCAGCTTCCGCCCCGGGTGACGCCTCGACTTCGGCGACGCCGCGCGCAACCGCCCAGGCAATGATCCACGCGACGTGGCTTGCCTGGACGTCGAGCAGGTATGGGAAGTTCACCGTAAGCCCGGCCTGGGCGATGCTTTCGATGAAGCAGTTCGGGAACCCGTTGGTGCACAAGCCCTGGAACGTGCGCACACCGTCACGCCACCGGTCGGTCAGCGTCACGCCGCCGCGGCCGATCAGGTCGAACCCAGTACGCCGGCAGTAGTCGGTGCCCACCTCGAAACCCGTTGCGAAGATCAGGCAGTCGAGTTCGTACGTCACTCCGTCGACGACCACGCCGGCCTCGGTGATGCGCTCCACTCCGCGACCGCGGGTGTCGACCAGTGTGACGTTGTCGCGGTTGAACGTCTGCAGATACTCGTCGTGAAAGCACGGACGCTTGCAGAAATAGCCATACCAGGGTTTGAGCGCCTCGGCGGTGGCGCGATCGGCGACGATCTCATCGACCCGGGCCCGGATCTCGTCCATCTTGGCGAAGTCGGCCAGTTCGATGTCGTGAGCCGATGAGCCATTGCGATCATGGCGCATAACCGGGAGCTTGCGGGTGATGCTTGTCCAGGCATCCGCGACGAGATCCTCCTCGGCCCGTCCGCCGGCCGTCAGGATCTGAAAGTTTCGTATGCGCTCGCGCTGCCAGCCCGGCCGTAATGTGTTGACCCACTGTTGATCCGTGGGCCGGTTGGCTCGCACGTCCACCGATGACGGGGTGCGCTGGAACACGTGGAGATGCTGCGCCGCCGCGGCGAGGTGCGGGACGCACTGGATCGCAGTAGCACCGGTACCGATGATGCCGACCCGCTTACCGGCCAGTTTCTCCAGCGTCTCGCCGGTGTAGCCATAGTCCCACCGACTGGTATGGAACGTCTTCCCGCGAAAGGAGCCGATTCCGGGGATGCCGGGGAGCTTGGGTTTGGCCTGATACCCGTTGGCCATGGACACGAACTTGGCCCGGATCTCGTCCCCGTGGTCGGTCCGGATGATCCATCGGGAACTTTCGGCCTCCCAATGGATCTCATGAACATCGGTCTGCAGGCAGGCATCGCGGTACAGGTCATAGCGCTCGGCAATGGCCCGGCAGTGCGCAAAGATCTCGGCGCCC
>Ga0182039_10000331_pt1 | contig 24292 bp, 17 predicted proteins | sample sta12Can44000111_FD_125975 | JGI IMG/M metagenome (GOLD analysis project Ga0182039, IMG submission 125975) | Lab enrichment of tropical soil microbial communities from Luquillo Experimental Forest, Puerto Rico - statanox.12C.anox.44.000.111 | ecosystem: Environmental > Terrestrial > Soil >...
ACTTAGACGCCCGCCAACCCCCATCGAGAGGTCAATAAGCTGTGACTAAGCCCCGGTAAGTCCCCGTACATCAGGAGTTGCCTTGACGGATGAAGGCAGAATAACCGCACGATACAGATTTGATCCGAGTTTATTCCGTTAGGCAGCGGTGAGTCAGGGGCACCTCACTGTCAATTCTCCTAATATAGTTGCCCGGAAACCCAGGCCATTCAACTCTGTGCATTTAGCCGCAACCGTCGGTGTAGGAAATAGACCCAAAAGGGACGAGCAACGAACCCTGCCCCAAGAAAAACCGAAGCGAGGGGAGCTATGAAAAACAAATGGACGAGTGTCGGACTGTTGGCGGTACTTGCACTACCAACGTACGCGCAGAAGAAGGAAGAGGAGCGAGTCGAAAATGCCGGGAAGGTGATGGAGGAAATCCTGAAAGCGCCGGACAGTATACCGCAGAGCGTGCTGGATAAGGCTGACTGTGTTGCCGTACTGCCATCAGTCAAGAAATTTGCCCTTGGGCTCGGTGGGAGTTACGGGCGAGGTGTGATGACTTGCCGCGGGGGAAAGGATTTCAAGGGAAAATGGGGTGCGCCGACAATGATGGCCCTCGAGGGTGCGAGCTTCGGCTTGCAGTTAGGTGGAGAGGCAACGGACTTCGTCTTACTGCTTATGAGCTCCAGATCCGCCTCCGGCATCCTCGCCAGCAAAGTGAAGCTTGGTGGTGACGCTTCGGCGGCAGCAGGGCGGTTGGCCGCACAGCTTCAGCCGAGACTGACGTGACCATGCAAGCGGAAGTGCTCACGTACTCGCGTGCAAGGGGGCTGTTCGGTGGCGTTTCGCTGGAAGGCTCCACGTTGCGGCCGGACAATGACGCAAACAAGGACCTGTACGGAAAGAACGTCGGCGCCAAGGAAATCGTGATGGAAGGCGCAGTCAAGTCCCCGCCGTGTGCTGCGACGATTTCTACGCTAGACAAAGCGTGACCCGTAAACAAATCAAAGGCATAGTCAAAGCTCTGTGCGCAGTCCGCGACCCACCGACAAGCAGACAGCCGAACAGACCAACCTGATGGCCCTTGCGATTCTTGCTATACGTGGCGAGCATCATCCTCGTCACGGAAATGGCGGGAAGCTCCGCGGTATTGCTGCCGATGTTAATGGCGTGCTTTGTCGCAATGCAGGTGCCCACAATGTTGGGAGGCGCTCCCCTCTCTGAAACCTTGCGGGCGCGTACTCTAAAGATTCAAGAGAGCATCACGGCTGGGGGCGGCGCGCGGCAAGACAACATCAGCCGAGAGACGCTGCCTAGCCGAAAATTCGAGCATTGGCGTGACGACCGCTTCTTTTTTTTTGCGAGAGTTTGGCGCTATCCGTCAAGCTCGTGCGTGGGCGCGCACACTGCTGCATCTATTTAGTGCCCTCGCCAATCTTGCTGACAAAAACGGCCTGCCAGCTACTTCCGCCCTGAAGGTATCGGATCTCGCCCTTGCGGGATCTCGTTGCTACCCGAGCCGCCTCGGCCCCTCCCTTTCCGCCCTTGGTCAAATCCTGGCCAAAGGAAAATACGTCCGCTTCCCTCTCATCCGGAGTTATACTCGCATCATTCGACATCTTGTCGATATCGGCGCTCCCGCCGAGAAGGAGGTGATCCAGTGAGGTACAGTTTACGTTGACGCAGTGGAAGAGGCGCTTGTGATCTTTCCGAGCGCCTCTCTCCGTTTTCCCCGGCTTGTCTGACGTTCTCTAGAATCCCTGTCTGACGGCTAGGTCCAAACCGACAAACCGTCCATCGGTCCTGCTGCGAGCACGCTTGGGCCCACCGGTTACGAAGTCAATCTGCGGTTGATGGGCTGCTCGTGCCTTCTCCGCCCCACCGAATTTTCCTCACCCAATTTCGCTCGAGCGTACTTCTTTATTTTGCTCGAATCCAATACGATAATTCCGTTCGAAAGGATGGCTCTATGGCGCGTCGATGTCCTGGTGTTGGTTGGGTACTTTTTTTGTGCGCTTGCTCCGCAGCCGCCTTCGCGCAAGAAGCGGCTCCCCAGCCAAAGTTCGAGATTCCTCGGGGCAAGCTGGCCGCTTTCGTCGGGCAGTATGTTTTCGACGATGATCCCGACCTCATTCGCTCCATCTCTCTGGAGGGCTCGCGCGTTTTTATGGAATCCCTCCGCACCCGGAAAGTCGAACTTCTCGCGGAATCCGAAGACACTTTCGCCGTTCCAAATGCTTCCGCGAAGTTCAAGTTCCTTCGCGCCACAGAAGGAAAAGTAACCGGCTTCAACCGCATCGATGTGGAAGGCAACGACCGCCCCAGCCCCGCGGAGCGTAGCGAGCACGCGAGCAAGATCAGCGATCAGCCTCTCCAGCTCAACAAGGTGGAATACACGCGTCAGGAAGTCATGATTCCCGTGCGCGACGGCATCAAGCTTCACGCCGTCATCTTGCGCCCCAAGGATTACACCACTTCGCTTCCCTTCCTCATGGAGCGCACTCCCTATGGCGTGGACGGGAACACGCCCGAGTCCATCAGCCCCCGACAGCCCGAACTCGCTGCCAGCCGCTACATTTTTGTTTTCGAGGATATTCGCGGCCGGTACAAATCGGAGGGCACTTTCGTCATGAGCCGCCCTATGGCCGATCATCGCGATCCAAAGCTCGTTGACGAAAGCACCGACACTTATGACACGGTGGACTGGCTCATCAAGAACATTCCTAACAACAACGGCCGCGTGGGAGTCTTCGGTGTCTCCTACCCTGGTTTTCTCGCCATGGCCGCCGGCCTTGATCCACACCCCGCCGTAAAAGCCATCTCTCCGCAGGCTCCTATGATTGACGTCTGGATGGGCGACGATTTCTTTCACAATGGGGCTTTCCGCGAAACTTACGGCTACGACTACACGCTGGGCATGGAAAGCTCCAAAGAAAACGCGTTTTCCGGGCTCGACGAGGATGCCTACGATTTCTTTCTCCGTTCGGCCTCGTTCGCAGCCGCCGCCAAGCGCGATGGCGTCGACAAACTCCCCACGGGTGCCGCTTTTCTCGAGCATCCTGCCTACGATGAGTTCTGGCGCGCCCGTGGCGTGGAGTGGCATCTCAACCAGTCCGCTGTCCCCACTCTTTTCGTCGGCGGCTTCTGGGATCAGGAAGACATGTTTGGCCCGCAAGAAGCCTACGCGCGACTCGAGCTTCACGATACGCCTCATGAAAACTTTCTGGTTATCGGTCCATGGAACCACGGCCAGTGGGGCGACACCACGCGTCATTTGGGAGAAATTTATTTCGGTGAACCCACTACCGACGAGTTTCGCAGGACCTATGAGGCGCCGTTCTTCGCCCACTACCTTAAGGATGAAAATGGATTCAGCCTGAAGGACACCGCCGCATTTGAAAGCGGCAGCAATCGCTGGCGCGAATACACGCACTGGCCGCCTGTGGAGAGCAAAGCGCAAAATCTCTACCTCTCCGCGGACGGTTTGCTGCTTTTTTCTTCATCAGAACCCAAAAATCCCGGGCAGAATAAAAAAGGCGCCCCAAACTATCGGGAGTACGTCTCCGATCCCGCCAACCCCGTGCCGTATCGCCATCGGCCGATTCAAGCCACTTACGCGGAAGGGTCCAAGTGGTACACCTGGATGGTCGAGGACCAACGCTTCGTTTCTGCCCGTCCCGATGTCGCCACCTGGACGACCCCGCCTCTCGATCACGATGTTACCGTTGCAGGGGATGTGATTGCCGATCTGTTCGCCTCCACGTCGGGTACGGACGCCGACTGGGTGGTGAAGCTGATCGACGAATATCCTGACGCGGCGTCAGCAACTTCCTCAGCCCACTCCTCAACCTCTACTTCAAACGCTTCTCGGCTCGAGATGGCCGGGTACCAGCTCATGGTCAACGGGGAAATTTTTCGTGGCCGTTATCGCAAGAGCTTTGAACACCCTGAAGCCATCCCTGCAAATGAAGCCCTCGAATACCGCTTCAGCCTTCACGCCGCCGATCACACCTTTCTCAAGGGCCATCGCATCAAGGTGCAGGTGCAAAGCACCTGGTTTCCCCTCTATGATCGCAACCCACAAAAGTTTCTCCCCAACATCATGACCGCCTCTCCCGTCGATTTTGTCAGGGCTACCGTGCACATCTATCCAGCTTCTCACCTCCTCTTGCCTCTTGCGCCGTGACGAGCGTCGGGACACCTGCAGGTCCGCACTCCCAAGGTCGAAGAGGCTCTGCGCCCCCGCGTCCAGTTGCTCGCCCGCCGATGCATCGCGCATAAAGGATTGGATCACCGCACGCCGCGGCGTTAGAGGCACGATCCGGAAGAGCAGCGTCCTGCGGAAGCATCAAAGTGGACCAATCATGTGGAATGTCGCAAGTTCTGGACAGGCGTAGACGCAGGCGTCATTTGCTTTTCTTGGGCTCAAGCGTTGCGACCCAAGCTTTCGGAGTCATTCCAAGGGTCTTGCGGAAAAGTTCGACGAACGCGCTGGGCTGCCGATAGCCGACCTCGGCAGCAACCGCCTTCACCGGACATCCCTCAACCAGCAACTCGATCCCTTTCACCAGACGCACTTGTCGTCGCCAAAACTCGAAGGTCGTCCCAACCTCTCTGCGGAAAATTCTTTCGATTGTCCTCACGCTTGCGCCAACTTTTCTACACAACGCACCGAGCGACGGAGCGTACTGCTGATTTGCAAGGGTGCCGTAGCGAGCGGGTAGATACTAGCCGCATGGCTCGCCAAGTCGCCAAATTTGCACTCGATATAAACCGACTCACGCTGAGCGAAAGGAGTCTATGTTGGAGTCTCAAAAACTTGTGGCATTCGTCGCCACTCGTGACCCCGTTCGCGCCAAGAAATTCTATCGGGATATCCTTGGTCTGCAACTGGTGAGCGAGGACGAATTTGCGCTCGTATTCAACGCGGCTGGAACCATGCTTCGAGTTACTTATGTTCCAGAAGTCGCGGCAGCGAAATACACCCTCCTGGGCTGGCATGTGCCGGATATCGTCTGGACAGCAAAGCAACTCCAGAACAAGGGTATTCCTCTGGAACATTACCCGGGAATGCAGCAAGATGATCTCGGCATGTGGAACTCACCAAGCGGCGCCAGGGTGGCGTGGTTCAAAGACCCTGATGGAAACACATTGAGCATCACCCAGTTCCCGGCTATTCCAGCGTTTGGCGTTGCGCGCTGACTTTCTGTAACACCCACTCCAGAGCGCCTTGGGAGAGAAGTGTTTTAGTTTCCATTGCGCCGGTCGCACCGCGCACCAAGGGAATCTGCTGGTCTACGTGCTTATCAGGAGTTGACAACCAGGCGTGCGTGCCCAGACTCCTATGACCGATTTGCGGAGGCCTTTGTGCGCGACTCTCCTTCTTATCGTGTTTTGTTGTGTTCCCTTGCCTGCTCCTTGCGATATCTGTGCAGGCTCAGAGCGACGACGGAGTTCAGAAAGTCGGTGCGTTTTCTGCCCACCGATTGTGGGTGACACCGTACAAGGAGGGAGAACTTTATGGCGCGGGTACCTACCCCAACTCAAGCACCTGCGAAGAAGGCTTGGCCGCGTGGACCAAGAGAAATCGCAGCATCGAAAACACAGATATCGTTGCCTGGTATACGTTGGGCTTCCACCATGTGCTCCGCGAAGAGGATTGGCCGGTCATGCCGATGATGTGGCACGATTTCGTCATCCGGCCATTCCACTTTTTTGCGCAAAACCCCGCATTGGATTTGCCTAAGGAACCCTGAGCAGGGGAGATTGCTGTTCAAAGATTGCATTTCGAAGCTTCCGCTTCCAGCACAACTGCCATGGTGCTACCATTCGTTCGATTCGAGGTGATCCGTGTCTCACCACACCAGACGTGAATTTCTCAAAACCGGACTTGCCACCGGCGCCATTGCTGCCGGCGGAAGGCTTGCGCTCGGTGCGGCACGGCAGGCCGCGACAGATTGGGTAACGCTGGGAAAATCAGGAGTGAAAGTGACCCGCCTCGCCTTTGGCACGGGCAGTTTCAGCGGCCAAGTACAACGCGAATTGGGACAGGACGGATTTACCAGGCTGGTGCGCTACGCCTACGACCAGGGCATTCGCTTCTTTGAAACGGCTGAGTCTTACGGCGAGATGCACAAGATGCTCGGAGTCGCCCTGAAGGGCGTTCCACGCGATAGCTATCGGCTTATGTCGAAGGTGACCACCCGGCAAGGCGTGGATCCGCAGGAGAAATTCGACGAGCTGCGTAAACTGGCGAATACCGAGTACTTCGACATAATGCTGCTGCACTGGCAACATACCGCGACTTGGCCAGCAGACACGCGCAGCTGGCAGGAGGGAATTCTGGAAGCTGAGTCTAAGAGGGTTATTGTAAGTCACGGCGCGTCGGTCCACGGTCTTCCGGCATTGCGCCAAGTACCGGGAAACAAGTGGCTCGACGTCGCCATGATCCGGATGAACCATAAGGGCACCAGGATGGACGCGGAGGATTACAACACAGACGGCTTGGGCAACGTTCCCGAGGTTGTCACCCGCGTCAAACGGGTCCGCACCGAGGGGATGGGCGTAGTTAGCATGAAGCTGGCGGGAGAGGGTACGTTCGACCGCGAGGACCGCCGAGCGGCCATGAAATTTGCATTCAAGAACGCGGGAGTTGACTGCGTAACTGTCGGTTACAAAAACACGGCGGAAATCGACGAGGCTATCGAGAATTTAAATCTGGCGCTCGCCTAGCGAGTTCCCGTGCTCTCACAAGATCGCGCCGACTCCCTTAGCGTAACAAATGAGTATACTGCCTTGCTCAAGAGCCCGCTTTCGGAAGGTTGAAATTTGCAAAGTTGCTTGTCCGGTTTGCAGACTGACCCTTGGCACCCATTGGTGCCCTGCAAATCTGCCACTGCCGAGCGGTCCTGTTGGCCTTGCACACTTTTTTCAAATGCGCGAGCCTTTGCGAACCAACGTCGCGCCTAGTACAACGAGTGGTACGAGCGTCCCCAGGAACACAAGGTGATACCACACCGGAAACTGCGCCCAGAGCCGCACGTGTACGGGTATGAATGCCGCCAGCAGGAATACCCCAAGCACCCACACGACGCGAGCGTTCGATGGCGCGACAGCGTTTATGACCGCTCCTGCGGCCAGCGATGCAACGGCGCCGAGCACGAGGCGCGCTGCCATCATCCCGTGCGTGAACGCCATTTGTGGCTCGGCGGCCGCGTAGCCTCCGAAGGCAAGTCGCAAGCCTCGGTTTAGAACGGACGCGACCAGCACCCACACCACAAGCCCCACGATGAACGCGAGAATGGATCGGGCCATACAATCTCCCCCTGTTTAAGAGAGAAATAAAACACGAAATTCCCAAGTGGGCCGCGAACACATCGGCCGTCCCAGACGGCCTGGCAATCACTTCTTCCCGTAACGCTCTCCCAAAAAATCGTCTTTGTTCCACGCTGGCGCTGCGTTTCATTCACAACCAAATAACCGCACAAAAGCATGTATCGCGCGTACTTCGCCGCCTCATCAAAAAGCAATCCCGGCTGATTCATGTCTTCCGGGTGGTGGTAGCGTGTCGCCTCCCAATTCTGGAAAATCTCCAACCTCTTCCTCTCCGGCAACCGCCAGGATCATAATCGACCGCCGCGGCGCCGGATTCATCCGCCGGAACGCCCGCGGCAGCTCCAGCAGAATCGCCGCCCCCGAAGCATTGTCCAGCGCTCCGTTGTAAATGTTGTCCCCGATTTCCGGCACGCCGATTCCCAGGTGATCCAGGTGCGCGCTGTAGACCACGTACTCGTGTTTCAGCGCCGGATCACTCCCCTCCAGCTTCGCCACGATATTCGGGCTCTGCACGTCCTCCAGTTTCGCTTCATTGTGAACTCTCGCCGTCACTCCCAGGTCAAACGACGTCGCTTTCCCCGCGTTGATTGCCGCGAAAACTTCCTCCGCCGGGTGCCCACTTTCCTCAAACAATTTCTTGGTCGCCTCCAAGTTCAACACCGGGTTGCCTTTCAACTCGGGCCAGTAATCGTTCGGCCGCCCCTGCTTGTCCAGCCAGCGCATGTGCGGGAAGGCCAGATCCCGTGCCATTTCTCGGAATGGGTAGATTTTTTCGAAGACCGGATCATACAACAGGATCACTCCCACGGCTCCGTGCGCCACGGCGTTTGCGCTCTTCACCGCAAACGACGTGTAGTGCGCTTTCACCGTGCTCTCAAAATTCGGCGCCGCAAACGCAAACGCCACAATTTTCCCTTTCGCATCGATCCCTTTGTAATCGTCATAGCCCAGTTGCGGCGCTGTCACGCCGTCACCTACAAAAATCACCGGCGCTTCAACCTCCGACACCGTGCGCCCCGCTACGGGATCATGCTGGAAGTCGCACGGCAATCTAATGATCAATACAAACTTGGCCCGGGGACGCTATACGACAATCTCAAAAAGCTGATGATGCAAGGTTTGGTCGAAGAGGTGCAGAAGCGGGAGCGGGCCGCGGGAGGGGATTCGCGGCGGCGGTATTACCGGCTGACTGCAATGGGACGCCGCGTGCTTGCCGCGGAAGTCGCCAGACTCGAGACCGTCGTTCGGGACGCCAAAGGTTATCTGTGGGGAGCGAAACCAAGGAGAGCCTGATGCCGCTCATGATGTCTCGCCCTCTCTATCGCTCGCTGCTTCGTCTGCATCCCGCAGAGCTTCGCGAGCCCTTTGCAAGCGGACTGGTGATCAGGAAAACTTGACCTAGGGGGTCGCCGAGCCCACCGACTACGGTGCAGAGGCCAGGTAATAAGCGTAACGGAGGCTGGCAAGCCTCTTGAAGCATTGGCAGGCTAAGGGTCGTGCGGACGACTCGGCAAGTATTCCGAAGCCTGGCGACACACCGACGGTTGAGAGGCTTGTGATTTTTATCCCCGGCGCCTGACGCGGTGCAAATCGGGCAAACCGGCCGATACCCAGAAGTTTTCCCTGGCTCTTATTTCCAAGGTGATGCCTGGCTCGGGCTCGATTTCAGAGTGAAACTCGCCCCACTCGTTCGTCTTGACCACTCCAATCAGCCCCGCAAGGCCCTGTATAACGATGGGCACGCTGCCCAACTGAGGCTTCTTCTTGGAGGTGTCCAATACCTGACCCGTCAGAGTGATGCGCTCCGAGTCTCTTTCCCCTTCCAGTGAAAGGTCCGCCACGAGCGTGTCCGTTTCATAGCGGAGTTGGCGACACCTGGGTTCAAGGGACCGCATACCGGCTGACGCGAACTGCAGAGAGCTATCAAAGATGAGCGGCGCGCCGCGCGTGACTTGCCGGGGAAGGACAACCCGGCGGAGGAGGGAGTCCAAGCATGGCCACAGCTCTCGCAAAACGTCATCCCGGGAAACTCTCGGAAGCGAATAGGCATCTAGCACCTGAAGCAGTTCCGCGTCGCTTTCTGCCCTTACGAGAACGATAAAGCGGCCTCGCAGGTCGGGAACGCGCTTGTGGAACATGGCGACCACGCGGGCAGCTGGAGAGTCCGGGAAATTCGGGTCAAGGATGGCAGCATCTGGTTTTTCCTGCCCGGGCAGCTCGAGGGCCTCTTTGAGGGTCGAGGCGACAACGCAGTGGTATCCCATGCTCCGGAGCAAAACGCGCACGTCGTCGCGCACCAGCGCGTTAGCACCGACCATCAGGACTTTGTGCTGGATTCGCGAGGCCTCCACCGACACCTGCCCCCTATGAATTGAAATAGCCCATGCGATTGCTAAATAAAGCAAGGAAGGCTGACAGTCAATTTGGAAAAACCCTTAATTCTCTGTAGGGTTAACCGTGGAACCGCCCCGCTGCCCTAAGCGCAAAGCGCTCACCATGCAAACCAGCCTCCGTGAAGCAGGAAGTCAACTCCACATCGGCGTGTGCGTATGTTTCAGCTAGGTCTGACAGGACGGCTAGGATCCATGTAGGCAGTCAATCAGTAAATCCGTGGTCACGCCGTTGAAGGGAATACGACAGACGTTTGCGTGCTGTTGTTTAAGCCAGGTCTCCCACTGAGCGACTCGCGCCAAGTAGGCGTCTTCGTCAGAAGCGTCCGCGCGATTGGGGGCAGGCAGCATGGCGACCCTTGCACCTTTCAGGTTCAAGGGTAAGTCGCGCCTTCCTTTGGGCAAATTCGCGAAACTCGAGACGAGCAGGAAGACGTGCTCCGCATCGAGCACGCCAGCCGAAGAATAAAAGCTCAACGAACCTACCATGTCGCCGAGCTTGGCTCCTGGCGAGAATCGCTGCATACCCTCGGCACATTGATTCAACAGCGCGGGAAAATCCTGGGCCGAGGAATCCGGGGGCTTGACCAACCGTGGCGTAAATTCCAGCGGAGGCATCTGCAACGGAATGGCGGATTCGTCCCGCAAGTCGGCCCAGGTTACGGTGACGGGGGGCTGCCAATCGCGTGCGGCCTTGTTCAACGTGGCGGCAATGGTTTTGAGCATCTCCGGTCGTGCTGTGTCAGGCATGTTTTGCAGCACTACCACATCAGTGCCTTCTCTTGTACCACTTCCGAGCGCGCGCACGATGCGTTGCTGGGTGATAGAGCTTAACGGAAGCGCTGTCACGGATGCCGCTCCGGCTTCTCGCAGCGCTTCGCTCCAACGCTGAATTCGCGCAAGATGGTCGGCCAGCGCTAGCGGCGTCTTTTCCGTTCCCATGCGGTGGAGCAAAAGAATTCGTTCACCGTTCAGTTGTAATCGGATTGGCCGCTTACCCGGAGGCAAATCCTCGATGAAATCAGAGACGATGACGATGTACTTCGCACCGAGAACGCTTTGCCCTTGCTCTGCCGCCAGCGCCACCGCTCCGGAAATATCCGTATAGGCAGACCGCTCGGAACCGGCTGTTGAAGCCCGCACCACCGTTTTCGTACACGCCTGCAATTTGTCGACTATCTGGGAGGAGTCATCGTTGTCGCGTTTAATAAGGGATTGCTGAAATTGGAAAGGACCACACAGCGGACCTGCAATCAAACTGGCAGTCTGGATGCGTGACCACAGAATTTCTACGGGAGGCTGCCATTCCCGTTGCGCGAGTTCTGATGTTGCTGCCGCGAGTTCCTCGAGTGCTCGCTCATCACCTACGAGAGGCGCAAAGCTCTTGCTGAAGTCCACGAGCACGACGACCGAAGTACCGCTGGATCTCGACTTATTGACAGAGCATCCTCCCAAAGCGACAGCGAGCACGAGTGGCAGTACAACGCGCGATTTGGACCTGGCGAGGGACATGAATCGATTGAGCGAATCAAGATGCGCTAAGCACGGAAAACGTCTGCCGCTTGCTTTCATCAACTGCATGTAGCGGCGGCACATCGCGACCGCGCAGCCGGAATGCTGGGGCGGCAAGCGCAAGGGCCACGACCTCCAAACAAAAGATGACCGCAAGAAAAATCCTTACAATAAGTCGTAAGACTTCCTCAACGATAGCAAATAGCACGCCGACACAGGAACGAAGCCATATGTGCAGGCCCTTGCCCGTCGCGCTTGCCTGACTTGCAGCAGCACTCAGGGCACCACAAAGGACAAGGATGAGAATGCAGAAGGCAGCCTGGTAGCGAGTCACGCCAACGCGCCAAAGAAGTATGCCAAACGCGATGAGAACAATCACCGCCAATGTGACAGCAGTCTTTCTCTTCCAGAACGACCCGGAAACAATGAGCCGCCGATTTCGCGTTCCATCAAGAAGCAGTTCGCCCCGCGGCAGCAACAATCCCAAGATCAAAAAGCAGGCAGCTAAGCCAACCGAGACGAGCAACGCGGCCCTTAGTCCGATGTAGGGAAAGAACGCATAAAGCCCGCTCGCGGTGACGATGAACAAACTCAGCAGAGTCAATATGAGCCACATCCCGGCCAAGGAAGCAAAGTGATGGGCTTCGGCCGTGGTTAGCTGTCTGGGTGCTAGAGCATCCCCAGAATTGCCTGAACCCGCTCCGTCTCTCAGTTCCGACACCGAAGCAACGAGCGACGTGGTTTCCTGGGCTGCAGCCTGGAGGTCTTTCCTGATAGCCTCAACTTCGTCTCTCAGGCGGCCAGCGCCTCTTCCTGCACCAGCGCAGGCAGCATCAAATTTTTCGCGATACCGCCACAAGCGTCGTATGAGCGCGGGTAGGTGATCCGCAGACTTTGCAATTCGCTCTAGCGATGCCGACCAGATTGCTCCCAGGCCGAAGAGCACAAGTACAAGAGTCGCCCCCCAAAGGAAGAATAATGTTCCCTGCTTGATTTGTGAGCCAATCGGCAAGTCAACGAGGGAGCTCCGGCTCGGAGCAACCTGGGAATAAAAGAAACCTTCCACGCAGGCCATCACGACAGCGAAACCGGCAGCAATGACCGGCCAAAGCGCAAAGCGTGAAGCCTCGTCCGGCGTCGGCCGGCCGGCCGTGTGTACATAGCCCAATCCAGCCTCGACAAGCGTAAGCATGAAGGCGAAAACGAGGTACAGCGGAATACCAAAATAGGTAAGGTCATGGGGGATGAATCCCAAATCCCGCAGAATCTGACCGAGCATTCCGGTATTGACAGAGATCAACGCGATCAAAATCATGCTCGATACGAACAAACGGACCTTTGCGGTTCGCAGACTCCCGTGCTGTGCAGGTAGTTGGTCCGTGGTTGGCAGGTTCGGAAAAGCAGGAGCGGTTTTCAGCGCAGAATCCGTCAGGTTATTGCTGACTCGTTCAAAAGCGCGCTCTAGATCAGAAACTCGTGCGAGCTGGGGCTTTAGCGTCTTGGTGATCTCGGAAAACGACGCCAGTGCTGCCTCCAGGCGCGTAAGACGCTCAGACACGTAGGTAATCCCGGCATTGTCCCTGAAGTCCTCAATCAGCGCTTCAAGCGCCCGCCGCCGACGTTCGCGGGCAGCCGACTGCCTGGAAACTAAGCGAGACAGATAGGACGCAACTCCTCGCCGCACATTTGTAATTATCGGATAGAACAGGAAATAGGCGGGAATAGCGGCAATCGCGACCAGTCCGAGAATGGCCACCGACCACGCCAGAACGCCCCAGAACCAGGGGATGTGCTGCGATATAAATCCACTCAAGGATTCCATGAGATCAGTCCCGTAAGAAGGCTCGGCGTTGCTTGAGTCTATATACATACGCGTGTTGGTGGGTAGGCCGCTAGAGCATACAACTGGGCTTGTGGCCAAGCAGTTATCCTCGGCGGTAGCCGTCCAATCATGCGAATCTGGCCAATGACCCCGGGATTAAAGCCGCGTCCGTCGTCCGATGACGCCGCTACGCGATCCTCGCTAGGAGGTAAGTGCTCCCCGTTGTGAAGTGGTGCACCGCTACCTGGCCTTGGCGTGGACGGGCAGGCCTTCGCGATAGATCTTGAGATTATTCTTATCCACTACGACCGTGCCGGTGTCCACGAACGTAGGCATCGGCGCTGCCAGGGCAGTCCGCCAATCTTTAAACTGGCGCACGGCGTTATGGTGCAGATCGTCGAGGAATTTTAACCCGTAATAACTCATGACGTATGGCTTTTGCGCGATGGTGGCGGCAATGGCGCCGCGCTCAATCCATTCCAGTGTCTCAGGATCATCGTCGAACGCCACGATGGGCAGCTTACCTTCCATGTTTAGGCGGTGTAGCGCTTCCGCGGCGCCGGAACCCCCGGTTGCTTCGAGACAAATGATTCCGTCGACTTTTTCTTTCTTCTGCAGCAATTCGGACACCTGGTCAAATGCGCTTCGCGCGTCGCCCTTGTCATCCAGGATCTTTGTCAACTTGAGAGCAGGGAAATTCCTCAGCGCGTCGGCGACTCCGGCCACTCGATCGTCCAGGTTATGCTGTCCCTGAATCGTGATCACCGCAACGCTCCCCTTATCCGAAAGCAGCGCCGCCATCCGCTGTAAACTTTCTCGTCCTGCCTTGACATTATCTGTTCCGATATACAGAACTCTTCTCGAACCCGGCACATCCGCATCCACGCAGATGACTGGGATGCCTTGGGCAATCGCTTTGTCGATCTCTGCTTTGAAAATTTCGGGTTTCCCAGCGGAAAGGCAGATTCCTGTGGGGTTCTCCTCTAACACCCGCCGGAACACTCCGAGTTCGGCGTTCGGCTGGTACCCCGGCGGGCCCGTCAGTTCAGCCTTTACGCCCAGCGCCTTGGCGGCGTCCAGGAAACCGGCTTCCGCGTTCTGCCAATACGATAAGTTGATATTCGTGGCCACGAAGACATAGCGTTCGTTTTCCTCGTGATAGGGTTTTGTACAAGACACGATCAGCGCTGACCCACCGAGAATAAGAACGAGCGCCAGCGTCGCCCCATGTCTCTTCATTGCAGTTCTCCTTTCCCATCTTGGCTGGCCTGCGCGAGTGTTCCTTCGCGCCCAGGAAAGTTTGGCTCTTCCGCATCCTCGCTTGCAAAACTCTCGACCATGTGAGTTCGACAGGAGATGAACAGGGACCAAGGAATGCACCGTAAACCAAAATCTGTTGTTGCCGAGGATTCATCGTGAGGGGCCTTAACCTCTAGCGATCCGGGGCCAATGATATTAGCAGAGACGGTTGTGCCAGCCCAGTCATCGGTTATTGGTTTCATCGGCAGGTGGAGGGGCGTGTACAATGCTTCCTGCCTCTGCGATCCGAGCGAAGTTGGCCCGCCATGCATGAGATCCGGAAAGAAAAGCGTAATCCCGAGAAGCTTCAAGTGCTCCTCTCCGAAATGGCGGAGCCGTTGCTGACCGAGTCTGCCTCGACCGACAATGTCAGCTCTCATGGCATGCGAGTCCGAACACACCGCCTCTGGAAGCGAGATACTCACCTGATTGTGCAGTCTTCCGAGGGAGAACTTTGGGGGCGCGCGAAAGTCGTCTATTGTCAGGCGCTTCCAGCCAACACCTTTGCCCTCGGCATAGAGTTTGTGGCCCGGACAGGTGGATGGATTATGCGGTCATAGGTCTAAGTATTCCTGTTGCGTTCGGGCGAATCATCTTGGCGATCAATTCCACCACTAGATGGGTCAATTTTATAGCCGAGGAATGTTTCCCTTTTGAATCCGTAAATGTCGTGATACTCAATAACGATGTAGGCGCTCAGAAACTCGCCGCGCCTCACGCTGCCCAAGCAAGTCAGATCAAAACTCCTAGACTGCTCTTTGCCCACACCGAGCGGCCCGATAGGTCCAAAATTTCGGCCATCGCTTCTATTTGGACTGCCTAACACTGAACCTGCAGGGAGAATCTCTAGATGACCATATACGTTGTCCACCCAGCCGGGACTTCTGCCCTCATTTCTGCAAATCAACTTCACATTTGCGGTCACGCGTTCGACCGTGCCTTCGGCTTCACTCTTAGAGGAGCTCTGCACTACATGCAACACCGACTTCTCCGACCAGCCGAGCTCTGCCATCACCCAAGCACGCTCGGTGCGAATAAGATACTCCGCGGCTGCTTTGGCAGCAGCCGCATTATGCTGTGATGCCTCGACTTGTTTTTGGGAAATGCTTAACTGAGCTGATGTTTCTCTGTGCTGTTTCCGACTGTTCAGTCTGTCCCAGACGAAGATGAGGATCAGTGCGATTCCTGCCAGCCAAATCGCCATGAACTCATGGGTTTTTAGCCAGTCCATCGAACACCTGCCATGTTCGAATTGCGTCGCAGGAACGGGGAACGCGATTATAGCAGCGATTGCTCCCGGTGGGCCGCGCCATCTTGGCGGAGATTTTTCGCCTCGCGATTTCCCGGAGTGTTTGACCGATGCGCCTGCGGGGACCGACTAGGTCGTCTTCCATAGCTCTCAAAACTGAGCTTGTCAGCCTTAGGCGGGCCTGTCATCATCGGGGCCTGCCATCTCACCGCTCGTGGTTATGCGGTCCTGGTGGCGGACGCTCGTCCTTCAGGAAAGTAAAAGAGCTGCTCCTCTGTCATTTCCCCGCCAAAGTATGTGTTGCGCGTAGGTGCGCCGATCTCATTGACTTGCCTAGGTGCGTGACCTAACATGCGCAGAAAGACAGCTCACGGCAATGCTCGAACGTATCATCTCGCATTACCGCATCGTCGAGAAGTTGGGCGGCGGCGGCATGGGCGTGGTGTACAAGGCGGAAGATACCCGTCTGAAACGTTTGGTAGCCATTAAGCTTCTTCCTCCCGAGATGGAGCGGAATCCGGCAGCCGTGGAGCGGTTTAAGCGGGAGGCAGAAGCCGCATCGGCTCTCAATCACTCCAACATCTGCACCATCTATGACATCGGCGAAGAAGCGGATGAGCATTTCATTGTGATGGAGTTCATGGATGGCCGGACGCTGAGGCATCACATGGAAGGCCGAGCCCTGCCGACCGAGGAGGTGTTGGACCTGGCCATTCAAATTGCTGATGCCCTGGACGCCGCCCACACTGTCGGAATCATTCATCGCGATATCAAGCCCGCCAACATCTTTGTGACTAAGCGCGGCCAAGCGAAAATCCTGGACTTCGGTTTGGCCAAGTTGGCGCAAACAGCTCTCGTAGCAGAAGGAGTGGGTGCGTCCGCAATGCCGACTCTGAGCGGGCAAGCGTCGCTGACCACACCGGGGGACACGGTAGGAACCTTTTCCTACATGTCACCCGAACAGGTGCGCGGCGAAGAGCTTGACAACCGGAGCGACCTCTTTTCGTTTGGCTCAGTCCTTTATGAAATGACCACAGGGCAAATGACTTTTCCTGGTCGGACATCAGGCGTCATCATGGAAGCGATTCTAAACCGTGCGCCAGCGGCGCCGACGGTGATGAACTCGCAACTTCCGGCGCGGCTGGAAGAAATCATTGCCAAGTCACTTGAGAAAGACCGCAGGCTGCGTTATCAAAGCGCCGCTGAGACCCGCACGGATCTGCAGCGCCTTAAGCGCGAGATGGTTTCCGGTCTCGGATCGGGGAGCCTTGGCCCCTCCGCATTGCGGCCAGCCAGCACGGTTGCCGCACCCGTCGCGGCGAAGCCAAAGCGCCTTCCACTGAAATGGATTGGCGTCGCAGCGGTTGTGGCCCTTGCCGCAGGTGGCGGGTTTGTCCTGCACAACAGGCTTGCGATCCGTCCAGCCATGAAGCAGGGCAGGGTTTCCGTACTCATCGCCGATTTCACGAACGAGACTGCTGATCCCATCTTTGATGGCACGCTTGAACCGATGCTAGGGATTGCGTTGGAAGGAGCACCTTTCATCAGTCTTTACAACCGCGGCGACGCCCGAAAGGTCGCTCGACAAGTGCAACCGAGTGAAACGCGCCTCGATGAAAAGCTGGCCCGGCTGGTGGGCGTGCGGGAAGGTGTTGGGGTTGTTGTCGCCGGCTCGATCGCGCGCCACGGCAATCACTACACCGTTTCTTGCAGAACGCTTGACCCCATGACGGGAAAATCCATGATCATGAGCGAAGCGGAGGCGCGGGACAAGGAAACGGTTCTGCGGGCGGTGGACGAATTGGCCGCCCGCGTTCGAGTTTCCCTGGGCGACACCACACCCGAATGGGCGCAACTGGCACAAGCGGAAACTTTCACCTCGAGCTCCCTCGAAGCGGTTCACCAGTATTCCGCAGCGATGAATCTGCAGTGGGCCGGGAAATACGAGGAAGCCGTCGAAGCGTTCAAGCGCACGATTGAACTAGACCCCGACATGGCTCGCGCTTATGTGGGGGTGGCAGTGATCTTGAGCAATCTGGGGCGACGGCAGGAAGGCCAGGACTACTACAAACAAGCCCTGGCAAAGATCGACAAGATGAGCGACCGGGAAAAATACCGGACGCGCGGCGCCTATTATCTGCACGCCAAGGAGCCGGAAAGAGCCCTAGAGCAGTTCAAGAAACTCGTGGAACTCTATCCAGCCGATTCGGCGGGGGCAGCGAACCTCGCGTTCGCGTATTTTCTCCTTCGCGATATGCCCAAGGCGCTTGAGTATGGCCAGCGGGCCCTAGACATCAATCCCAAGAATGTGCCGCAAAGGAACAACCTAGGCCTCTACGCAATGTACGCAGGGGACTTTGCGACCGCAATCAAAGAACAGCGCAACGTGCTGGAGCTCAACTCGTCCTTCGAACGCGCCTATGTGGGCCTCGCGCTGTCGCAGCTTGCCGAGGGACAGCCGGGTCAGGCCGTTGAGACCTATAACCATCTGCAAAGCGTGAGCGCGGTCGGCGCTTCGTTCGCCGCTGCTGGTTTGGCGGACATTGCACTGTTTCAGGGACGCTTGGGTGACGCCGTCGGCTTTCTCGAAAACGGGATATCGTCCGACCTGAACAACAAATTTTCCGAAAGCGCCAGGCTGAAACTTGCAATTTTGGGCCAAGCGCAATGGCTCGCCGGCCGTACACCACAAGCGCTCGCGGCGGCCGACCGGGCCCTGAAGACCAGCAGCGATGACGGCGTGAAATATCTGTCGGCACACGTTTATCTGGAGGCGGGCCGTCCGCAGCAAGCCTTGGCGTTAGCGAAGGAGCTCAAGGCAAGCCTCGAAACAGATAGTCAGGCTTACGCCAAGCTCATCGAAGGGGAAAGAGAGCTGGCGCGCAATCAAGCGCGCAGCGCGCTGCAGTTTTTTGAGGACGCAAAAAAGCTGGCGGACACTTGGATGGGGCACTTCGATTTGGCCCGGGCGTACATCGAGCTAAACCATTTCGCCGAGGCTCAAGTCGAACTGGAAGCTTGCTTGAAGCGCCGCGGGGAGGCCACAGCACTCTTTCTTGATGAGTCGCCGACGTATTATTTGCTTCCGTCTGTGTACTACTACCTCGGCCGTGCGCAAGAAGGGTTGAACAGCACCGCGGCAGCAGAATCTTACAAGACGTTTCTGAGTTTGAAGTCTGGCGCGGACAAGGACCCACTGGTTGTTGATGCGCGGCGCCGCGTTCGATCGCAGTGACCTTGGCCGATCTCCAAGAGCTCGCGTCCAGATGAGCAAACTGAACGCTACGCGACTTCCCGCCTCGCTTGTTTACGAAACACGGCTACCACTTCGTTGGACTTAACACTGATGAAAAGACTTGCGGAAGTGTGGTTACCCGTTGGCGACGGTTGTGTCAGTGAAAGTGAGTACTTCCACTGTCGACAGCCGCGTGTACAGCCCACCGGACACCGTCCCGCGATAGACGTTGTAACCTGCGACCGCGGCCTGTGAGAAGCTTGGATTCCACAGTTCAAAGCTAGCGAACCCGGCGAAGCGACAGCTGCGGTGGGCGCACCAGGCGGCGCAAGAAAGATGCTGAATGGAATCGATGCTACGCCTCCGGCGCCAGCAGCCGAAGCAACGAGTGTGTAGCCAGTTCCCGGCGTGCCGATGCTGAGATTCGGGAACGTCACAACGCCGTTCGCCCCCGTTGTCCCGATTGTGCTTCCGGACAGAGTCCCACCGGTGGGGTTGTCCCCAATGGCGATTGCGACCGTGGCTTCCGGCACTGCAGCCCCAGTCGAGTCGGTAACTAGAACCGACACGGAGGGCGCGATTATGGCGCCCGCCGCCGTCTGTGTGGGTTGTTGCACAAACGAAATGAGTCCGGTGTTGGCAAACACCGTGAGCGGCACAACACTCGTCGGAGTGATTTGTGGAGGGAACGACGAATCCGTCGCCTGCACTTGGACGTTAAACGTTCCAGGAGTCGTGGCAGCGCCGCTGATTAACCCGTTGCTGCTCGGAGTGAGTCCCGGCGGTAGGCCGCTAATACTCCAGTTAATGGGCGGAATTCCGCCGAGGGAGGACAGAACATTGCTGTAGGGCGAGTTTTGAACGCCCGGAGGCAAGTTAGCGGTGTTGACGGTAAGTTGAGCCGCTACTCGAATGCTGAGTTGCTGCGATGCCGTATGCGGAGGCACCGCCGAGTCCGTGACTTGAACTGTGAATGGAAAGGTCGCGGGGAAGATGCAGAAGGCTTCCGGGGCACATCCAGGAGTACCAGAAATCAACCCGGTGGCGGGATTGAGCGTCAAGGTTCCGCCTCCGGCCGCTGATGTGGGCGGCAAGCTACCGCTGGTGATGCCCCAGGTGAATGGTGCAGTTCCGCCGAAAGCCTGTATTTGGCCGCTGTAAGCCGTTCCCGTTATGGCGTTGGGCAGTCCTTGCAGAATGAAGATTCCGCCGCCCGGAAAGGAGCCCCCCGGAAAGCTGAACGGAACCGTATTGGTGTCGGTGTTAGCGGCTTGTGAAGTGACGACTGGCGCAAGGAGGCCCTCACTGATGGCCTTCATCGCGTCGGCGGTGATCGGTCCGCGCAGGGTAAGGAACGCTTGCTCACCCGGGGCTAGTGAGAAGGTGGTATTCGTCACCGCGGAGTTCTTTGTGAGTGTGGGGTCGGTTGCTGTATCCGTAGCGTTGAAGGTGGCGGCGGACTGGATGGGAGGATTGCTGACGGCAGCCAGCAGCACGTTGGATTGTTGCAAACCGAGAGAGCATCCGACGGCGACCGGGTTAGCATAAATCTTGTTTAGAAGGAGCTGCAGGGGGCTCGTCACTGGCTGAGCGCTCACGAGTTGGACGTGGTAGGACGCAGACGTGTTGCCGCTATTGGTGACGGTGTAATTGGCGTCCGATACGGGCGCATTGGTCGTGAGTGCCGTCGAAGAAACATTCGGGCTGGAGACATTGGGGCTGGAAACGTTCGGGCTAGAAACGTTGGGACTGGAGACGTTGGGGCTGGAAACATTCGGGCTAGAGACGTTCGGCACCGCCAGTCCCCCTGCAGTGGGCGCATTAGTAAAGGATTGGCTCGAGACGTTCGGGCTCGAGACGTTCGGGCTCGAAACATTTGGACTGGAAACATTTGGGCTGGAAACGTTGGGACTGGAGACGTTGGGGCTGGAAACGTTCGGGCTGGAGACATTCGGGTTGTAGACTTCTACTCCGACAATCTTAGTCCCTGCTGGTGCACCGTCAGGATCGATTAATCCCGGCACCGTGCCGTCAGCGTTCAACACCAGGAAGCCATTAAGTCCGTTCGAGACCAGGCTGCCCCCGGGCGCGGTAATCTCCTGCACGTTGATGGTGATGCTTGCTGTCGGATTGCCGGAAAGAGCAAACACCGGGCGCGTGATACCGTTATGCGGTCCGACAGCGACGTCGAGCTGAGTTGTCGCCGCGGGAAGCGGAGAGGCCGGCGGATTGCTGGTCGCAACAAACGAAGCAAAACCGCTGGGATCCGGGGAGCCGTTTGCGAGTTGCGGTTGGTTTCCGATCGTTAGCCGGAAGCTTTTTTCAACGGGCGCGAAGTTCTGCACCAGAACGACGAAGGCGCGCTGGAGTGTGGTGCTCAACGGCTTCGAGGTCTGCGGCGATGAAACGGCCAAACCCTGCGTAATGCGGGTGCTGTAAATGTTCTGATTTCGACTGGCTGTGGCAGTTGCGTCGCAAGGAGGGCGAGTTTGCGTGGGATCAAAGAAACTCTGACCAGCGAATATGGGCGTGTATTTGGTCCAATCGCCGCTTGTCGGCGCCTGGACGTCACGGTTGTCGGTCCAAGTTGCAACGTGCACAGGAGCGGGCTCGGGGGCTGTATCAAACGTCCAGGAATTGCCATTGGTTCGAAACACCGGACCCGCGATGTCTACATAGTCGCCAAGAAAAGGCGCAGTGCCGCCTTCAAAGATGGGCAGGTTGGGAGGATTTACTTCTAGCTGTTGCACTGGAGCGCTTACGCTCGACGTCAATCCCGTAGTCCCAAAGCGATATTGGGACACGCGAGCGGTGGTGAAGCTCGGTGCTCCCGTTGGGCATGTACCTGTTGGAGTGAACTGCGCCACGCGCACATCCAGCAAATGACGCATGGCGGTCAGACCGGCGTCGTTCACAAAAGGACCAAATATGGGTGTGACTGGCTCCGGGACATTAACACGCTGCTCGAGAACCAATCGGCCCTGCGCGTCGGGAACGGGAAACCCATCGGCGTTGAATGTATATGCGGACGGGTAGGCGGGCGAGAAGGATCCCAGAGTGTGGTCGAGATGCAGGTCGTAGTAAAGGACCATGAGCTTCCCGCCGGCAAACGTCAGCGCGGGCATGAACTGATTGCCGCGGGTGAAACTGTCTGAGAGGTCGTCGGTGACCGGGTCATTATCGACTCGTATCGGCGTGGTCCAGTTCACGCCGTCCAACGAGGTCGACATCATAACTCTGGCATCCCCCATCGACAGCGGGTCCCGCTGGGACCATGCCAGATAAATCTGCCCGCATCCGTCGATGGCGAGCGCGGGAAATGCTGTCGTGCGCATCTCCGGTCCGCCGCCGGTCGTGGGTAGGGTGCTTTCGTCAAAGAATGAGGGAGTGGCGGACGGGCTACTTGAATTAAAGGGAGGCAGAGTCACCGCCAGCACGCCTTTGGTAAATGTTTGTCCCCCATTGGTCGATTTGGCGACCGTAATGCCGTCCGGCGTGTTCGCTGCGGCCACGGTTCGCCAGGCCACGTATACGTTTCCCGTCGAGGGATCAACGGCGATCGCCACGCCTTGATTCAATGGATACGCCTCGCTCAACTTTTTTGGGGAACTCCAAGTGGCGCCGCAGTCCGTCGATCTCGAGAAATAAACTTTCGTGCGAAGGAGCTTGTTGCCGACAAAGTCGCTCCAGGCAATGTACACGTTTCCGGCGGGAATCTTTTGCGTGACCATGCCACCCGGCGCTCCAGGTTCCGGCACGGTGATCGTGCAAACCGCCGAGCCGCGCGGGATGTCCACGGCGATCCACGGTTTATCCAGGAATTGCCCGGCGTCGCCGCGGTCCAGGACTGCCGTGCCGATGTACCGAATGGGGTCGGTATCGGTGTTGGTTGTCGTGGTGGTCGCGTTTCCGTTCTCTTTGTTGTTCAGGTCAATGAATCGAGAGACGAAGACCACCCCGTTATCTTCGTTGCGGTTGAAAGCAATGCCGCTGTAGAAGAACAGTCCATTTGTGCCGGCGCGCACCACCGGGTCGGATGCCGCTTGAAATTGCATGGGCGTCTTTAGCGGTGACGAAAGTCCCTCTGGCGTTTGGTCCAGCGGATAGCCGGGTAGCAATGTGCTTTGCCAAGTCGCGCCACCATCAAACGATTTGAAAACTCCCAGCCACGCGTCTCCGGTTTCTCTTGTGGCGAAGAAGTTCAAATCCACGGTACGGTAATCATTAGCCCCGGCTAGCAGATGCAGCGGATTCCGCGAAGATACCGCAATCGAAGGTTCATTCTGCCGCTGGAGGAAAGGATCTCCTCCTGGCCACTGGGTCCCTGAAACCATGTTTACGTTTTGCCCGGGAGTCGGGGCTTGAACTTGAGCGGCCGCTGGTTCGGTGAAAACGGGCACCAGCGCAGCGAGTATTCCAAGAGACAGGATACGCCGTGGGCAGATGTACATGGGAGCGCCTCCATGAATGTAGCGCCCTAAGAGCACCCTTCATTGGGACTCTTGCTCAGAGGGCAGTAGACAGGCAAGAGACTGAGACTCCTAGGACGCCTGGTCTGGTACGCACCGGGACGAGGTGTTCTCGGAAGGCTGACTGGGCCTCAAGCTTCGAAAGTCTTTACGCTCTTAAAAGAATCTTTGTCAAGTGAAAAACGCACCTATCTTGATGGCTTGCGGCTCTCGTACTTGCCGAGAAAGCGCGTTGGACCCTGCGGTTTTCAACCAGTGGTCGGCCATACGCGAGGTAGTCGGTGCAGCCAACGCCCGGGGAGGTATAGGCCGACGCGCAAGCATCCAGACCTACCACTCCTAGGCAAACTCGAAACGGGGTCACAAAGTCAATAATTGGAATCCCGCGGTGTGCCGCGACCGACTCGGCACGGCGAAAAACAGTATCCGGGATCTCAAACGTTGTTTTCCCAGGAGCCACGTCCCCCATATTTATGGGAACAGGTCAAATGCGCCCGGAGTGACGCAAGGCGGGATGAGCCCGATCGCCCGCCTTTCCTTTTTGTCCTAGTCAGCATGCGTTCGAAGCACGATCTCGAGCGAAAGGCAAAACCTCATAACAGTCAAACGCCACTCCTACACAGATTGCGCCCTGGGGTGAACGGCTCGGCTGAACATGAACAACATGACCTGTGCAGTGCCATTCCGCTGTAGGTTTGTGGCTGACTTCCTCCGGCATCGCAAAAACGAGTTGCACGGGTGTGCCCTTTTGTAGCGGTAAATCTGTCGCAAAATACACTCCCCGCGCTGAGACATTCAAAGATTCCGCGGCTCGCTCCGGCGTGGCAGATTTCGAAATCCGAACGCGGAGGGGGAGTTTGAAGTTGAATCGCGTAGCTAGCCGCCGCTCGGTTGCCGTCATAGGAACGAAACTCTTTCTAAAGGACAAGGGAACAGCAAGCCCCTGGGGATGACGACGGAAAAACCCCATTCTGCGTACAGGTATTTACCGGGGGA
>Ga0182039_10000332_pt1 | contig 24218 bp, 28 predicted proteins | sample sta12Can44000111_FD_125975 | JGI IMG/M metagenome (GOLD analysis project Ga0182039, IMG submission 125975) | Lab enrichment of tropical soil microbial communities from Luquillo Experimental Forest, Puerto Rico - statanox.12C.anox.44.000.111 | ecosystem: Environmental > Terrestrial > Soil >...
CTCCACGCTGACCGTGAAGTTCTCATCGAAAAGCATTGCAAGCCTTGTCTCTTATGCACGGTAACATTGTTGAACTCGTCCTAAAGCCAAGTATTAATTCAATGAAAAGAACAAAATACGAACATTTCAGATTATATTCCTATCTCCCTGCTGCGCATTGGGCGTCGTCGTTAGGAATCAGCGCTGCTTCGTTTCCCGTTGGGGGGAAGGAAAAGGAAGCCGGCGCATCCGCACCGCCAAAAATAGTGGTGACGACGCACAACCGCGCATACGTGCCACTCGCATTGCCCTTTCCGGTTCACCGTGTTTAGTTCGCCGCCCTTTGGGCAGGGTCCTCGGGGACAAGGACTTCGAACGATCGTGCGCCAACAAAAAATGGACCCGCATGGCTCGTGACCAGATCGACATGACGCCGATCGAGACGCGGCGCGAACTCGTCGCCTGGCTCGAAGCGGGCTGCACGCCCAAGTCGCAATTCCGCGTTGGCACCGAGCACGAGAAGTTTGCCTTCACCGTTGACGAGCATCGGCCGGTGCCCTACGCGGGCCGCCGCTCGATTCACGCGCTTTTGGAAGGTCTGCACGACATCCTTGGCTGGGAGCCGATCATGGAGGGCGACAACATCATCGGCATGTTCGACGTCACTGGTGGTGGCGCCATCACGCTGGAGCCGGGTGGCCAGTTCGAGCTGTCCGGCGCGCCGGTGCAAAACGTGCATCAGACCGCGTCGGAACTCTTCGCGCATCTTGCGCAGTTGCGCGAAGTTGCGCGGCCGCTCGGCATCGGTTTCCTCGGCATCGGCATGACGCCGAACTGGACTCGCACCGACATGCCGATGATGCCGAAAGGTCGCTACAAGATCATGGCCAATTACATGCCGAAAGTCGGCAAGCTCGGCCTCGACATGATGTACCGCACCTGCACGGTGCAAACGAACCTTGACTTTTCGAGCGAAGCCGACATGGTGAAAAAACTGCGCGTGTCGCTGGCGCTGCAGCCTGTGGCGACCGCGTTATTTGCCAACTCACCGTTTACCGAAGGCAAGCCGAACGGTTTCTTGTCATTCCGCTCACAGATTTGGACCGACACCGACAAGGCGCGTTCCGGCATGCTGCCCTGGGCCTTCGAGGATGGCATGGGCTTCGAGCGCTGGGTCGATTACGCAATCGACGTGCCGATGTATTTCATCAAGCGGGGCGACAAATATATCGACGTCGCCGGCAAATCGTTTCGCGATTTCTTCGCAGGCAAGCTCGCCGATCTGCCACGCGAGCGGCCGACCATCTCCGACTGGGCAAATCATCTGAGCACCATCTTCCCGGAGGTGCGGCTCAAGCGCTACCTCGAGATGCGCGGCGCCGATGGCGGTCCGTGGCGGCGGCTACCCTCGCTTGCCGCCTATTGGGTCGGCTTGCTTTACGACGACGAGGCGCTCGACGCCTGCTGGGACATGGTCAAGGGCTGGGGCGCTGCCGAGCGGCAAAGGCTACGCGATGAAGTGCCGCGGCGCGGCTTTAGTGCCGAGATCGGCAACACCAACGTGTTCACACTGGCGCAGCAGACGCTGCGGCTTGCCGCGCGCGGGCTGGCGCGCCGCAAATTCCTCGACCGCAACGGCCGCGACGAGACGCGTTACCTGCGCCCGCTCGAGGAATCGATTGCGCGCGGCATCACACCGGCGGAAGAATTGCTGGCGAAATATTTCAACGACTGGAACCAGTCGGTCGAGCCGCTGTTCGACGAATACTCGTACTGACTATTCCGCCGCCTGCGCTTCCGACAGATTGTCAAGCGAAGAGATGATGTGCTCGGCGAGTGCATCGGCCAACGTCGAGCCGTCATGCGCGTTGCGCACCAGGCCGATACGGCAGCTCGGCAGTTCGGGGAAGCCTTCCGCCGCAGTGAGTACACGCATACCGGGCCGCAAGCCGGATTCGGGCAACACTGACACGGCGAGTCCGGCGAGCACGGCGGCGGCAACCGCACCAGCGTTCGAGCTCGAGTAGAGGATGCGATAGGGTCGGCCGACTTTTTCCAGCCGCTCGATGGCGAGTCTCCGCCAGATGCAGCTCGGTCGACCGAGCGCCAGCGGCACTCGTTCCTCGAGGTGGGTCGGATGTCGGTTCGAGGTTACCCACAAGAGCCGCTCGCGACGGAAAGTCTCGGAGGCCCGCTTCGACTCGCAATTGGTGACGATCGCTAGGTCGAGCTCGTTGGCATCGATGCGGTCGAGCAGGTCCCCGCTCGGCTCGCAAACCACGGTCAGCTCGACGCCGGGATAGACGCGCGAGAAGCGCGCCATAATCTCCGGAAGATAACGGTCGGCGTAATCGTCCGGCACGCCAAGCCGCACACGGCCGGACAACTCGGCGTCGGAAAACGCCGCGAGCGTCTCGACGTTAAGTCTGACGATGCGCCGCGCGTAATCGAGCAGCCGCGCGCCATCTTCAGTCAGCTTCGAGGCGCGCCCGTCGCGCGTGAAGATCGGCCGCTCGATGCGTTCCTCCAGCCGCTTCATTTGCATGGAAACTGCGGATTGGGTCTTGCTCACTACCTCGGCCGCCTTGGTGAAGCTCCCGGTCTCGACGATGGCGATTAAGGTGCGTAACTGGTCGACGTCGATGAGCGCGGTCATTGAGCTTCTCTGCTGGCGACCTTTTCCGGCTTTGCCCGCTATATGATCGATCGTGATTAATTAGATTAAAAACATTCATTTCACTAATCAATCCCTGGGGTGCAATATTTGCGTGCCCGCGCCGGAACAGCGCCCGAGCACACCGCGCGCCGTGGACGCCAAGAACTACCGGCCCTCGGCCGCCGACCAACCGGGCAGGGCGTGCCAGCCGGTGTGAAAACCCAAGCGGCCATTCTTTTTTCGGCCGCACGATCCGACACCGCGATCATCCCCTCTCGCGGCCGGATCAGCGCCCGTCAGCCCCTACGGCGGGCGCTTTGATTTGGTTATACTTATACTGAGACATGCGCTGCCCCGAGCGTTAAAGTCCCGATAAGGCCGGCAAATCAAGCGGGCGCGGATGCGTATCGGTTTCCCCTTACTCGCAGCCTCACTGGTCGTGATCGGAGCGAGCCTGTCAAGCGCTCTGGCGCAGACCGGTTTTGACCGCCATGGCGGCGATTACGTCATTTTCCCGGTGCGCAATGGCGATCCGGCAGTCTGCGCTGCGCGCTGCGAACATGACGTGCATTGCCGTGCCTGGAGCTTCTCTTATCCGCGCACGGCCACCACGCTCGCGACGTGCTGGTTAAAGAACCGCGTGCCGCCGCGCCAGGAAGACAAATGCTGCGTAACGGGCGTACACGGTGCCGGCGTAATCGAGCAACGCAAAGGTGCGCTGGAACCTTCCATCGACCGCGTCGGCGGCGACTATCGCAATTTCGATACCGCCTCGGATGCCGAAGGCGTCGCCTGCAAGGCGGCCTGCGAGGCCGACAACAAATGTCGCGCCTGGACCTATGTGCGGCCGGGCTACATCGCGCCGACCGCGCGCTGCTACCTCAAGGACAGACTGATGCCGCCGCGCGCCAAGCCGTGTTGCATTTCGGGCGTGGTTCGCTGATTTCGATCAGTGCACGGTGCTGAAGAAGCGCGCGAGCCGCAAGCCGGAAGGCCACGTCCAGATCGGCTTGCGCCCGATCGCCAGATCCCACGAGCCGACGATACCGTCAACGCGCCCGACCAAGTCCGTGACCGGCAACATGCCGACGCCACCTTCGCGCACTGGCACGCGGCTATCGGCCGAGTTGTCGCGGTTGTCTCCCATGACGAACAGGTGGTCCGGCGGTACGACCGTCTCGGCCATGTTATCGAGCATGTTGTGCGGCATGAGCTTGTACATCAGATGTCGCCGCTGATTTGGCAGCGTCTCGATGAAGCGCGCGGCCTGGCTGAGTGAGCCGTCTTCGTTTTCGAGGTCACCGGTGCCGTCTGGCTTTACCTCTACCGGCGTGCCGTTGATCGAGACGACTCCGTCGCGCAGTGCGATACGATCGCCCGGCAGCCCGATGATGCGCTTGACCCAAACCTGCGAGCGGTCGCCCGGCCAGCGGAAGACGACAATATCGCCGCGCTCTGGCAGCGCGCCGAACAGACGCTGCGTGTTCGGCAGCACGATGAACGAGGGCAGGGAAGCGGTGCCGTAGCCGTAAGGGAATTTCGTCGCCAGCAATTCGTCGCCGATCAGAAGCGTCGGCTCCATTGAGCCGGACGGCACGTAGAACGGCTCGGCGATCGCGGTCTTCGCCGCCATCACTACCAGCACGATAACGATGATGTCGAAGGTGCTCTTCGCCCATCCGGTGCCGGACGATTTTGCGCTTTGGGGTGTAGTGCTCATCAGGCAGTGCCGCCCACGGTAATCTTGTTCATGCGCAGCGACGGCTGGCCGACGCAGACCGGCACGCCTTGGCCATTCTTGCCGCAGGTGCCGACGCCCGGGTCGAGCGCGAAGTCGTTGCCGATCATCGTGATGCGATGCAGGTCGCTCGGACCGTTGCCGATCAGCATGGCGCCCTTTACCGGCGCGGTGACTTTGCCGTCCTCGATCTTGTAAGCCTCGGTGCACTGGAACACGTATTTGCCAGAAGTGATGTCCACCTGGCCGCCGCCGAAATTCACCGCGTACAGCCCGCTCTTCACCGAGGCGATCATCTCTTGCGGATCGTGCGTGCCGGCGAGCATGTAGGTGTTGGTCATGCGCGGCATTGGCAGGTGCGCGTGGCTCTCGCGCCGGCCATTGCCGGTCGGCTTCATGTTCATCAGCCGCGCGTTCTGCCGGTCCTGCATGTAGCCGACCAGAATGCCGTCCTCGATAAGCACCGTGCGGTTGCTCTGCGTTCCCTCGTCGTCGATCGATAGCGAGCCGCGCCGCTGCTGCATGGTGCCGTCATCGACAACGGTGACGCCCTTGGCGGCGACGCGCTGGCCCATCAGACCGGCGAAAGCGGACGTCTTCTTGCGGTTGAAATCGCCCTCGAGGCCGTGTCCGACCGCCTCGTGCAGCATGACACCCGGCCATCCGTGCCCAAGCACCACGTCCATCTCCCCAGCGGGCGCGGCGACCGCGATCAGATTGACCAGCGCCTGCCGCACCGCTTCGTCGACCGCGCCTTGCCAGGCACGCGTCTCGATGAAGCGCTGATAATTTTCGCGCCCGCCGAGTCCGTAGGATCCGGTTTCTTGCCGGTCGCCGTCGCCAGCGACCACCGAAACGTTGAGCCGCACCAGTGGGCGGATGTCGCGATATTTTTCTCCGTCGGCGCGCAGGATTTCCACCACCTGCCAGGTGGCGGCGATGCTGGCAGTGACCTGCCGCACGCGCGGATCCTTGGCACGCGCGTAAGCGTCGATCGTTTCCAGCAGCTTTACCTTGGCTTCGAAGCCAGGCTCACCCAGCGGATTGTCGTCACCGTAAAGCTTGCGGTTGGTGCGGCCCGGCGGCTCGGAATATTTGCCGCTGTGGCCGCCTTTTACCGCGCGCACCACTTCGGCAGCGCGGCTAAGGGCCGCTTCCGAAACATCGGAGGCATGCGCGTAGCCGACGGCCTCGTCCTTCACGGCGCGCAGCCCAAAGCCTTGTGCGGTGTCATAGGTCGCCTGCTTGAGGCGGTTGTTGTCGAACACCAGCACTTCCGACTGACAATATTCCAAGAACAATTCGCCGTCGTCGGCGCCTTCGAGCCCGCTCGCGATCAGTTGCCGCACTTTGCCGCCGTCGAGACCGGCGCGGTCGATCAGGGAGGAAATGTTTGCAGCCATAGGCAGGTTCCTGGTCAGCGTCTTCGGATCAGATAGGGCGTTTCGGGCGATTTGGCGAGGGCGCTATATCCGGCCTCTCGATGGGCGTAATATGAAAGCTTCGCGGCGGGGGAATATGCAAATGAAAGCAATGCTCTTAGTCGGTCATGGCGGAACGGAACTGATGCGCTATGGCGAGGCTCCGGACCCGAAGGCCGGTCCTGGTGAGGTGGTGGTCGATGTCCACGCCGCCAGCGTAAACGGCGCCGATCCCAAGGTTCGGCGTGGCGGCGGACGCTATCAGCTCGACAAATTCCCCCACATTCTCGGCCGCGACTTCTCAGGCGTCGTGAGCGAGGTCGGCCTGGGTGTCACTGATTTCAGGATAGGGGACGCGGTGTTCGGTGTCACCGAACAAGGCTTTGAGGGCGCCTATGCGGAGAAGATCGCTGTCAAGGCGGCGATTGTCGCCAAAAAGCCGCCGACGCTCAGTCACGCCGAGGCGGCAGCGCTCGGTCTCGTCAGCCTCACCGCGCTGGTGGCAATCGAGGACACCGCGCATCTCAAAGCTGGCCAGACCATACTGATCCAGGGCGGCGCCGGCGGCGTTGCCGGTTTTGCCATCGCGCTCGCCAAGCACATCGGCGCGACCGTGATTACGACGGCGAGCGCCGGCAATCTTGAATATGTACGGAGCCTCGGCGCCGACAAGGCGATCGACTACAACAAGGAAGATTTCACAGCGATCGGCCCGGTCTGCGACGCGGTGTTCGACACCGTCGGCGGCAATGTGCGATCCCGCTGCTACAAGGTGCTCAAGCCCGGCGGCAAGCTTGTTTGGGTCGCGCCGGCGCCGGAAGGCTTCGAAATTCCACGCAAGGACGTGCAGACGCTGCGCCCGGACGTGAAGCGTGACCGCGCGCATCTCGAGCGCATGCTGGAGCTTGTCGCGCAAGGTGCGGTTCGTCCGCCCGCCATCACCCGCTACAAGCTCGCCGGCGCGGACGAGGCGCATCGCGTCAGCGAAGGCCGTCACCTGCAAGGCAAGCTGGTGCTGGAGGTGCGCTGACTATTTTGCCTGCGGTTTCTTCAAGAACGAGGCGCAGAATGCGGCGTCGAATTCGCGGTAGTCGTTGGTGATCTCCTCGCCCTTGCGGATATTGTGCCGCGCGATGGCGTAACCGTTGTGCAGGTAGGTATTGGCGTTTTCCGAATGGTTCATGTGGCGGTCGTTGTCGATGGTGAGCAGGATTTCGCCGTCAACGCGGTAGCCGTGATACCGGATGAATTCCCTCGCCGCTTTCGGCAGCCGCGCGAATTGCTTGGGCGTGTAGCAGCGGTCGAAGTCCTCCACGAAGCGCCAGATCTTGGTGCCCTTGCGAATGAACTCATCGGCGAAGACGCCGAGTCCGTGAATTTTGCTTTTGCCGAGATAAGTCTTGACCAGCAGCATCGTTCAACCATTCGAAATCAGCGGGCCCGGATCGCAATCCGGGCCCGCTATGCTTCGTAGCATTTTACGGTTCAGTCGTCATATTCCATCGATATGTCCTTCCCGGTGTAATCCGGCATCATCGCTGCTGCGACAAGGCTGACCACCGCGCAAGCGGCGATATAGATCGCGATCGCATAGCCCGAACGATAAGCGGCGAACAGCGCGGTCGCGATCAGCGGCGCCGGGCCGCCGGCGATGACGGAGGCGAGCTGATAGCCGAGCGAGGAACCGCTGTAGCGTAGCCGGGGCGTGAATGCCTCAGCGATCAGCGCCGCCTGCGGGCCGTATTGCATGTCGTGCGGGATCAGCGAGAGGACGATGGCTATAAATACTAGCGCCGGCACTGCCGTATCGATCAGGCCGAAGTAGATAAATCCGAACACGCCGACAGTCGCGGCGCCGATCAGATACATTTTCTTGCGGCCAATGAGATCAGAGATGTGACCCGACAGTGGGATGCTGATGAACGACAGGCAAGAGGCCACCAGCACCGAGGTTAGGATCAGGTCGCGCGACATGTGCAAGGTGCCGGTGGCATAGGCGAAGATGAATGCCGTGAAGATGTAGAACGGCGCTTGCTCCGCCATGCGTAAGAGGGCTGACAGGATAATCTCACGGGGTTGCCGCTTGATCACCTCGATAATTGGCGCCTTTTCGATCCGCTTCGTCTCGATCAGTTGCCGGAACACAGGCGTCTCGAGAATGCCGAGCCGAATCCAGAGGCCGACGCCCACCAAGATGATCGACAGGGCGAACGGGATGCGCCATCCCCAGGTGGCGAATTGATCGCCGGACAATTTGCTGAAAGCGAGGATCGCCAGGTTCGACAGGAACAGGCCACATGGCACGCCAAACTGCGGCCATGAGGCGACCAGGCCGCGTTGCCCATGCGTGCGCGCCCATTCCATCGCCAGCAGTACCGAGCCGCCCCATTCGCCACCGACGCCTATGCCTTGCAGCATGCGCAGGATAGTTAGGATCACGGCGCCCCAGATGCCGATCGTGGCGTAGGTCGGCACAAAGGCGATGAGAAAAGTGGCGATGCCCATGCACAGGAGCGTGGCGATCAGCGTGCCCTTGCGGCCGATACGGTCGCCGTAATGGCCGAAGATCGCAGCGCCGATCGGACGCCCGACGAAGCCGATGAAGTAGGTGCCGAATGCCGCGAGTGTTGCAGTCAATGGGTCTTCATTGGGAAAATAGAGTTTACCGAAGATCAAGCCGGCGGCGGTGCCGTAGATGAAGAAGTCATACCACTCGATAGTGGTGCCGATGGTAGCGGCGACGACGGCTTTGCGGAGCTGTGCGCTGTGGTCGGAAGCGGACAGCGCATCGAATTTGGCTGCGATAGCCATGAGCAGTCTCCTGTAGCGTTTCTTTCCCCGAATTGCGCTGGATATTTTCTTGGTCAGCGTCTCTGCCGAAAGGATAGTTCAGCATTGGCGCACTTCCAAGTTGCGCAGGTGACGCGAGCGAGAAACCAGGGAATTTATTGCGGTGCGAAAGCGCTCAGGGCAGCTTGTCGTAACCTTCGCCGAAACCGGCGAGGCTCATCGGGAAACCGATGCCCTCTTCTGGAGTCTGGAAGATGATGAAGGTCGCGGTCTTGCCGGTGCGCAGCTTCTGGATGAGCGCGTCATCCATGACCACCTCGGCAATGCAGCCATTGGGCAGGCAGCGCACGAACCCGGCGCGGCCGATATCGGCCTGGTCGATCTTCAGTCCGAGTCCCGAGGGCAGCAGCACCCCCAGCGGAGCCACCACCCGCATAAGCCGGCTCTTCTGGTCGGCGGTCTTGAGCACGATCACTGTGAGACCGACATTGGCGCGGTCTTCCGCGGTCACGCTCTGGATCAGAGCGCATTGCTCAGTTTTGGCGCCGGGCGGCGTGTCGCAGCGGATCTGCCAGTCCTTGTGCACCGACTTGACCGCGCCCTGTGCGGAGGCCCGTTCAGCAAGGGCGGCAAAAACCAAGGCCAGCGCTACCAGCGCAAGCCCCACTGTCTGTCTGCTATGCCCGAAAAAGCCCATCATTCAATCTCTTGGCCCACCACCAATGGCTTAGGCGAATCGCCATCCCGCCGGCATTTTGTTTCGCTCCCTTGGTTCATGGCGCGGCCGGTCCTGTCAAGCAAAAGGGTTCGTCGGCGAGCCATCCAGGCCGGGCGGACCAGGCGTAAGTGCGGCGTGCGACTCTGCTGGAGGCAAGCCGTTTTCCGGTTTGAGATCCAGTTATGAGGTGCATTGCAGCAGGCCCCGAATTGTGGTTTGACGGGCTGGGATTTCCCCCGTCCCGCCGCATCGCAATAGCGCCACACCCGTGGCGAAATGCCATGCTTCGTGGGGTTAACCCGTGCATCTATTTGCGGTTGGGGGCAACAAGGGTCTCGCAAGCCCCACTTTCTTCAGGGAGCGCATTCGACAATGCAGATGTTTAGGCGATTGGTCGCATTCATGGCCGCGAGCGTGACGATTCTTGCAGCCGGAACAGCGCTAGCTGGGATCGGCCACCCCGACCCGTGGCAGATCGGTCTGCAAGAGGCCGCCACGTCGGTGATGGAGGAGATTACCTGGTTCCATAATTTCCTGCTCTGGGTGATCGCGGCGATCGCGCTTTTCGTGTTGGCGCTCTTGATCATCGTGATGGTAAAGTTCAACGCCCGCAGCAATCCCGTACCTTCGCGCACCACTCATAATACCACCATCGAGGTGATGTGGACCGTCGTACCGGTCCTCATCTTAGTGGCGATCGCCGTGCCGTCGTTCCGCTTGCTGTTCTACCAGCTCAACGTGCCGAAGGCCGATCTGACGGTGAAAGTCACCGGCAAGCAGTGGTTCTGGAGCTACAGCTATCCGGACAGCAAGTTCGAATTCGACTCGCTGATGGTGCAGTCCAAAGACCTCAAGCCCGACCAGCCGCGGCTACTCGCGGTCGACAACGAGATGGTGGTGCCAGTCAACAAGGTTGTGCGCGTGCAGGTGATCGGTGCCGACGTCATTCATTCCTTCTCTGTGCCGTCGTTCGGCATCAAGATCGACGCCGTTCCCGGCCGCCTGAACGAGACCTGGTTCAAAGCCGAACGCGAGGGCATGTACTACGGCCAGTGCTCGCAGCTCTGCGGCCGCGACCATGCTTTCATGCCGATCGCTGTGCGCGTCGTGAGCGAGAAGGAATATGCCGCCTGGCTCGATCTGGCGAAGAAGAAATACGCCGACGAGAACCGTGTACCGAGCAACGCCGTTGCCTCGGCTGGTTCAAACTGACGGTACGACAATAACAATAGAGTCGAGGGACAAGAGCGATGGCGAGCAATCAAGCGGCACACGGCGCACACGACGTCCATGATGCCCACGAGCATCATCTGACCGGCTGGCGGCGATTCCTCTATTCGACGAATCACAAAGACATCGGAACGATGTACCTGGTGTTTGCCATCTTTGCCGGCGTGATCGGTGCCGCGCTCTCGATCACCATCCGGATGGAGTTGCAGAATCCGGGATTGCAGATCTTCTCGACGCCGCATGAATACAACGTGTTCGGGACTGCGCACGGCCTGATCATGATATTCTTTATGGTAATGCCGGCGATGATCGGCGGTTTCGGCAACTGGTTCGTGCCGATCATGATTGGAGCGCCGGATATGGCCTTCCCGCGCATGAACAACATTTCTTTCTGGCTGCTGCCGTCGTCCTTCGCGCTGCTAATCATGTCGATGTTCGTGGAAGGCGAGCCGGGCGCGCTCGGCGCCGGGACAGGCTGGACAATTTACGCGCCTTTGTCGACGAGCGGTCATCCTGGGCCGGCCATGGATTTCGTTATCCTGTCGATCCACCTCGCCGGTGCGTCGTCGATCCTCGGGGCGATCAATTTTATCACCACAATCTTCAACATGCGCGCACCCGGCATGACGATGCACAAGATGCCACTGTTCGTGTGGTCGATCCTAGTGACCGTGTTCCTGCTGCTGTTGTCGTTGCCGGTGCTCGCCGGCGGCATCACCATGCTGCTCACCGACCGCAATTTCGGCACGACGTTCTTCGCCCAGGAAGGCGGCGGTGATCCGCTGCTCTTCCAGCACCTATTCTGGTTCTTCGGTCATCCGGAGGTGTACATCCTGATCCTGCCGGGCTTCGGCATGGTCAGTCAGATCGTCGCCACCTTCAGCCGCAAGCCGGTGTTCGGCTATCTGGGCATGGCCTACGCGATGGTCGCCATCGGCGGGATCGGCTTTGTGGTCTGGGCACACCACATGTACACGGTCGGCCTGTCGACCGGCGCGCAGGCCTATTTCGTCGCCGCCACCATGGTGATCGCGGTGCCGACCGGAGTGAAGATCTTCTCCTGGATCGCCACGATGTGGGGTGGCTCGATTGAATTCCGTACGCCCATGCTGTGGGCGCTCGGCTTCATCTTCCTGTTTACTGTCGGCGGTGTCACCGGCGTGGTGCTGGCGAACGCCGGCGTCGACCGTGTGCTGCACGACACCTATTATGTGATCGCGCACTTCCACTACGTGCTGTCGCTCGGCGCGGTGTTCGCGATTTTCGGCGGCTGGTACTACTGGTTTCCGAAGATGACCGGCTACATGTACAACGAGACCATCGGGAAGATTCACTTTTGGATCACCTTCATCGGCGTCAACGTGATCTTCTTCCCGCAGCATTTCCTCGGTCTCGCCGGCATGCCGCGCCGCACGGTCGATTACCCGGACGCCTTCCACGGCTGGAACGAAGTCTCGTCTTACGGTTCCTATATCGCTGGCCTCGGCGTGCTGGTGTTCTTCTTCGGCTTGACGGAAGCCTTCCTGAAAAAGCGCGTCGCGGGCAACAATCCATGGGGCGTGGGCGCCACTACTCTGGAATGGACGTTATCGTCGCCGCCGCCGTTCCACCAGTTCGAAATGCTGCCGCGCATAAAATAGAGCCGAGACGTAGCTAATGTCGCTCATCAGCGAAGTCGCGGACCTCCGCAGCCGCCTGGCTGCCGGGTCTCCTTTCGCCTTGGCTGAGCCGAGTCCGGCGACGGCCGGCGACTATGTCGCGCTCATGAAGCCACGCGTAATGTCGCTGGTGGTTTTCACGGCGCTCACCGGGCTCGCAGTCGCGCCCGGCCACTTGCATGCAGCGGTCGGCTTTACCGCATTGCTCTGCATCGCGGTCGGTGCCGGCGCCGCGGGCGCGCTGAACATGTGGTACGACGCCGACATCGATGCAATGATGACGCGCACCGCGCGGCGTCCGGTGCCGATGGGCCGCATCCAGCCGGGCGAGGCGCTGGCTTTTGGCCTGACGCTCGCCGTTTTCGCGGTGGTCGTCCTCGGTCTCTTGGTGGACGCTTTGGCCGCTGCGCTGCTCGCCTTTACCATCTTCTTTTACGTTGTGATCTATACCGTCGGACTGAAGCGCTCGACGCCGCAGAACATCGTGATCGGCGGCGTCGCCGGCGCCTTCCCGCCGATGATAGGCTGGACGGCGGTCACCGGGTCGCTGTCGCTCGAGCCGGTGCTCCTGTTCCTGATCATCTTCATGTGGACGCCGCCGCACTTCTGGGCACTCGCGCTATACCGCACCGAGGATTACGCCCGCGCCGGCATCCCGATGCTGCCGGTCGTCGCCGGCGACCGCAGCACCCGCCGGCACATCATGCTCTATACGCTGATCCTGGTGCCGCTCGGCGTCGCGCCGTGGCTCGCGGGCTTTGCCGGTGTCCTCTACGGTGGCATTGCGCTCGTCACCGGCGCAATCATGCTGACACTGGCCTGGCAGGTGCTCAACGAACGCCACCCGGCCGAGCGCGCGAGCCGTAATCTCTTCGCCTTCTCGATTCTCTATTTGTTTCTGCTGTTCGCGACGCTCCTGGTTGAGCGTGGCTGGGGCGGGCTCATTACCCGGTTGACGGAGCGAGTGTGAACTGGCCGGCCAAAGACGAGGGTATTGTGCTCACCGAAGCGCAGAAGCGGGCTCGCCGTTCGCGCTCGATCGCCATCGCGCTGTCGCTCGCCGCACTGGTCGTGCTGTTTTACGTGATAACCTTGGTGAAGGGCCCGATCGTTCTGGTTCGCCCGCTATGATGAGAATAGGCGCGCTCCGCAATAACAAGAAGCTAAACCGCGACGTACTGGTCGCCGGCGCCTGCGGCGTCTTTGTCGCTTGCATGGTCGGCGCGGCGTTCGCGGCGGTGCCGCTGTACAACTGGTTCTGCCGTTCTACTGGATTTGCGGGCACCACGCAGGTTGCCGAACGCGCCCCCGGGCAGGTGCTCGACCGCACCGTAACCGTCCGTTTCGATTCAAACGTCGCGCCCGGTCTGCCGTGGCGCTTCGAGCCGGAACAGAATGAAATCAAAGTGCGCATCGGCGAGGTAGCAACCGTGCGTTACAAGGTCATTAACCAGGCCGCGCACGCGATCGCCGGGCAGGCGTCCTACAACGTCTCGCCGCCGACGGTCGGCGCCTATTTCGACAAGATCAACTGCTTCTGCTTTACGGAGCAGCGCCTTAAAGCGGGTGAGACGCGCGAGATGGCGGTGGTGTTCTATGTCGATCCAGCGATCGTCAAGGACACCGAGCAGGATCATCTGAGCAACATAACACTGTCTTATACGTTCTACCGGCTGCCCGAGCAGACGGCGCCAGTGGCCGACACGCCGGACCGGAATTCGAGCAAGCTTGGTAAGGGGCGCCGCGGCGCCGTCAGAACAAGGTTGAATGGAGATGATGATGGCTGAGGCTCATACCAAGCAACATGAGTATCACCTGGTTGATCCAAGCCCGTGGCCGGCAGTAGGTGCCGTGTCCGCCTTCCTCTTGGCCTTCGGCACCATCGCCTGGCTGCACCACATTTTCTTGGCCGCACCGCTGGTGTTCGGACTCGGCGTTATCGGCTTAATCTACACCTTCATCGCCTGGTGGAGCGATGTGGTGCGCGAAGCGCAATATCAAGGCTTCCACACCCGCGTGGTACAGATCTCACACCGCTACGGCATGATCCTGTTCATCGCCTCCGAGGTGATGTTCTTTGTCGCCTGGTTTTGGGCCTATTTCAACACCGCGCTGTTCCCCGCCGACGCGCAAGACATCGGCCGTTTGGCCGCCATTGGCGGGGTGTGGCCGCCGAAGGGCATCGAGACTTTCAATCCTTGGCGCCTGCCCCTGCTCAACACACTGATTCTGCTCACCTCCGGCACCACGGTGACCTGGGCGCATCATGCGCTGTTGGAGGGCGACCGAGAGGGGCTGAAATGGGGCCTCGTGCTCACTATCCTGCTTGGCGTCACCTTCACCGGCGTGCAGGCCTATGAATATTCGCACGCCGGCTTTCATTACAGCGGCAACATTTACGGCGCCACCTTCTTCATGGCGACCGGTTTCCACGGCGCGCATGTGATCATCGGCTCGATCTTCCTGACTGTCTGCCTCGCCCGCGCGATGGCCGGTCATTTCAGTCCTACGCAGCACCTTGGCTTCGAGTTCGCCGCCTGGTACTGGCATTTCGTCGACGTGGTGTGGCTGTTCTTGTTCGCCTGCATATATGTGTGGGGTGCCGGCGTGCCGCATCCGGAGTGAGAAGCGCGCTCATTTCGTGAGGGGGCGGCGTGATCGCGCCGCCCTTTTGCTTTATGGGATGAACCAATGAACGACCAGTCGCTGCCGATCGCCCGAGGAGTGCGCTGCCGCTGTCCGCGCTGCGGGGAGGGCATGCTCTTCCAGGGCTTCCTCAGCCTGCGGCCGGCCTGCGACCGTTGCGGCCTCGACTATAAATTTGCCGACTCCGGCGACGGCCCCGCGGTGTTCGTGATCCTGATTGGCGGCGCCATCGTGGTCGCCGCGGCGTTGATCACCGAGGTGGTCTATCAGCCACCTTATTGGCTGCATGCCGTACTCTGGCTGCCCCTGATCCTTTTGGTGACGCTGGTGCCGCTGCGCCCATTGAAAGGCCTGCTGATCGCGCTGCAGTATTACCACGAGGCCGCCGAGGGCCGGCCAGAGCACCGAGGCGGCGGGTGAACGAAAAACGGTACGGCGGACTGCTCGCCGCGACCATCGTTGGCGTTGTCGGAGTCATCATCCTGACCGGGCTCGGCATCTGGCAGCTCGACCGTAAAATCTGGAAAGAAAATTTAATCGCAATGATCAGCGCGCGGCTGGCGCAAGCGCCCGAGGATTTGCCGCCGCGCACGAGCTGGCCGCAGCTCACGCCACAGACAGACGAATATCGCCGCGTGATCTTCTCTGCTGAATTCCTCGAAGGCGAGGAGGCGCTGGTTTACACTTCCGGTTCCGCCTTCCGGCCGGACCTGAAGGGGCCGGGTTATTGGGTAATGGCGCCGGCGCGCTTGCCCGGCCGCAGCACCGTGGTGGTTGATCGCGGCTTTGTGCCGGCCGACCGCATGGCGCCCGCGATGCGCGCCGCCGGCATACCACATGGCAGCGTCGATATCGTGGGCGTCATGCGCTGGCCGGAAACGCGCGGGCTGTTCACGCCCGCGGACGAGCCGCAGAACAATCTCTGGTTCGTTCGCGACCCTGCGGCGATTGCCGTGGCAAAAAAATGGGACAGTGCCGCGCCGTTCTATATCGAACAGGAGTCGCCGGTGCCGTCAGGCGGCTTGCCGCAGCCCGGCAAGCTGACGGTCAATCTGCCGGACAATCACCTGCAATACGCGATCACCTGGTTTGGCCTTGCGCTTGGCCTTGCCGGCGTCTATGGGGTCTGGCTAGCCGGCCGCTTGCGGCGGCGGGCCGTTTGATTGTTACACCCAATCGGCGCGACGCAAATCACGTCACCTGCGGCAATATTGACTTGGATCAAGCGGCCGCGGCGTGCAGCGGCCGTTTCTTGTGAAAGCGACCGCGCGACGCTAGTGTGCGGCCCCAATCGTGGCCGTGCTGAACCAGAAAAGTCAGTTTTATCAATGCGTTATGTCTCCACCCGGGGAGAGGGCGCCCCGCTCAATTTTGTCGAGGCCATGCTCGCGGGGTTGGCCCGCGACGGCGGTCTTTACGTGCCCGAGACTTGGCCCTCGGTCTCGAACGACGCGATCGTCGGCTTTGCTGGCCGCCCTTACGCCGAAGTCGCCTGCGAGGTGATCCGGCCCTTCGTTGCCGGCAGCATCGCGGACGCCGATCTTGCGCGTATGGCGACAGAGGCCTACGGAACTTTCCGTCATCCCGCCGTCGCGCCGCTCGTGCAGCTCGGCTCTAGTCTTTTTGTCCTCGAGCTGTTTCACGGGCCGACGCTCGCGTTCAAGGACCTAGCGATGCAGCTGGTCGCCCGGCTGATGGACGATCTGCTGCGGCAACGCGGCGAGCGCACCACCGTCGTGGTGGCTACGTCGGGCGACACCGGAGGTGCAGCGGTCGAGGCCTTCCGTGGCCGCGCCCAAGCCGACATTATCGTGCTGTTTCCACACGGCCGCATCTCCGAGGTGCAACGTCGCATGATGACCACGGCGCCGGACGCAAACGTGCATGCCGTAGCAATCGAGGGTACTTTTGACGACTGTCAGGCGTTGGTGAAGGCGATGTTCAATCACCATGCCTTCCGCGACCGCCTGCGGCTCTCTGGCGTCAATTCGATCAACTGGGCGCGCATCGTGGCGCAGACCGTTTATTATTTCACGGCTGCGGTTGCGCTGGGCAGCCCGCACCGCAAGGTCGCCTTCACCGTACCGACCGGCAATTTCGGCGACATTTATGCAGGCTACGTGGCAAGTCGCATGGGCCTACCCATCGACCGGCTAGTTGTGGCGACCAACGTAAACGATATCCTCGCCCGCATCTTTGCGACCGGCGCCTACGAGCTGCGCGACGTGGTGGCGACGACGTCGCCATCGATGGACATCCAGGTCTCCTCGAATTTCGAGCGACTTCTATTCGACGCCTGTGGCCGCGATGCCAAGCAGGTCGCCGCACTGATGGGCTCGCTAATGCAGTCGCACCGCTTCATCGTCTCGGGGCACGCGCTCCAGAGAATGCGCGCGGTGTTCTCTGCCGGCCGCGCCGACGAACAGGAAGCCGCCGCGGAGATCCGTGCGTGGATGCGCGAGGCCGGCTATTGCGTCGATCCGCACACGGCGGTGGCGCTTGCAGTGGCGGAGAAGGAAGCGCGCGACCCGTCGGTGCCCATGATTGTTCTCTCGACCGCGCATCCCGCCAAATTTCCGGACGCGGTGAAGGCCGCCTGCGGGCACACACCGATGCTGCCAAATTGGCTCGCCGATCTGCCGAAGCAGCAAGAGCGCGTCACCGTGCTGCCGGCCGATCAGACGGCGGTGGAGCGCTTCGTGACCTCGGCCTCGCGCGTGACGCGCGAAGGAGCGGCGGCATGAGCGTAGAAGTCACTCGCCTGCCTTCGGGCCTGTCGGTGGTGACCGACCGCATGCCGCATCTTGAGTCGGCCACGCTCGGGGTCTGGGTCGGCACCGGCAGCCGCAACGAAAGGTCTGATGAGCACGGCATTTCTCACCTCCTCGAACATATGGCGTTCAAGGGCACGAAGCGCCGCAACGCGCGCCAGATCGCTGAAGCGATCGAGGCAGTCGGCGGCGATCTCAATGCCGCCACCAGCATCGAAAGCACTGCTTATTACGCGCGCGTCCTCAAGTCCGACGTGCCACTCGCACTCGACGTGCTAGCGGACATCCTGTCGGACTCGACCTTTGAGCCGCAGGAATTGCAGCGCGAGCAGAACGTAATCGTGCAGGAGATCGGCGCTGTCGAAGATACGCCCGATGACCTCGTGTTTGAGCGCATGCACGAAACGGCCTTTCCCGGACAGCCGGTCGGCCGCTCGATCCTCGGCACGCCGGAGACGGTGCGCTCCATCGATGCGGCGGGCCTGCGCGCCTATCTCGCGCGCAATTATCGCGGACCCGACATGTTGGTGGCGGCCGCCGGCGCAATCGAGCACGAGACGATTGTCGCCGAGGCAGAAAAACATTTCGCGGATTTCAACGGACCGGCGGCCCCAGCGCCCGAGCCTGCGCGCTTCGACGGCGGCACGCGGGTCGAGAAGCGCGATCTCGAGCAGGTGCATATTGCGCTGGCTCTGCAAGGCGTCTCGACCCGCGATGAGCAGCTCTACAACCTGCAGGTCTTCACCAGCGTGCTCGGGGGCGGCATGTCGTCTCGGCTGTTTCAAGAGGTGCGTGAGAAGCGCGGTCTCTGCTACAGCATCAGCGCCTTTCACATGCCTTATTCCGACACGGGTTTGTTCGGCCTCTATGCCGGCACCGACGAGCGCGACGCTCCCGAACTGATGAGCGTTGTCATCAATCAGATCGGCCTTGCAACCGAGAATCTCAGCGAGGCCGAGGTTGCCCGTGCCAAGGCGCAGATGAAAGCTGGGCTGTTGATGGCGCTGGAGAGCTCGGAGGCACGTCTCGGCCAGTTGGCGCGGCAGATGCTTGCCTATGGCCGGCCCATCCCGCTTGACGAGATAGTTGCCAAGGTTGATGCGGTGACGGTCGAAAGCGCGCGCGCCGCCGGCCGCATGCTAATTGGACGTGGCCGCCCCGCGATCGCCGCTCTAGGGCCCGGCCACAGTTTGGAAAGCGCGGCCGCCATCGCCGAAGGCCTCATGCGGCGGCGGCCTGATCGGTAATCGCATGGCTTTTTTCCGCACCGTCAGCGCCAACGACACGCTCCCGGCCATCGCCGGCAATGGGGTGACGCTGCGCCTGCCGCAAAGCGGCGACTACGCAGAATGGACGGCCCTGCGCGAAGCTAGTCGCACCTTCCTCGTTCCCTGGGAGCCAACCTGGCCCGCCGACGATCTCACGCGCGGCGCCTTCCGCCGGCGGCTCAAACGCTACGCCGAAGACGTGCGCAACGATCTCGCCTATGCTTTCTTGATCTTCCGCAGCGATGACGATGCGATGATCGGTGGGCTCACCCTCGCCAATATTCGCCGCGGCGTCGCACAGGCAGGCTCCATCGGCTACTGGATCGGCGCGCCATTCGCACGCAAGGGCTACATGACCGCGGCGATGCGTGTCTTGATCCCATTCTGCTTCGGTACGCTGCGGCTGCATCGCCTGGAGGCGGCCTGCATTCCCGGCAATACGGCCTCGATCCGCCTCCTGGAGAATACTGGATTCCAGCGCGAGGGCTATGCGCGCAGCTACCTTTGCATCAATGGGACATGGCAGGACCACCTGCTTTATGCGCGGCTAAAGGACGATCCCGATTGAGGCCCGGCTGCCTTTGGGTTGCCACGCTTGGATTGCTATAAAGGCGGACGGAAGCGGGGAAACGTGAGCAAAAATGGGTACGGTAACGAACGGGTATTGCGGCTAGTCCGGTGCAGTGTGTTGGCAGTAGGCCTGGCGCTGATGCTTGGCGGCTGCGGCAGCACCGATATCTTCAAGACCTCGGCACTCGATTTCTTCAGCACATCTTCAAAGGCGACCAAGAACACGCCCGATGCCGCCGGCACCAATGTTTCCGACGACGACGTCAATTGCCCGGGTGTGCAAGTACGCACCGGCGCTTCGACCTTGTTAATCGGTAGCAAGCCGGGCCAAGGCGAGCCGGCCGCGCTCGAGATCCGCTTTCAGGGGTCGATCCTGCGTACCGCGCGCGAATGTCACATCAATGCCGGTATTATGACTATGAAGGTTGGCGTCGAGGGACGCGTCATTACGGGACCTGCCGGCGGGCCCGGCACCGTTGATGTGCCGATACGCATCGCTGTGGTGCAGGAAGGCGTCGAGCCGAAGACGATCACATCGAAATTCGGCCGCGAGACGGTGACAATCAACAGCGCGATTGATCGCGTCACTTTCACCCACGTTGTTTCGGACATCAGCTTTCAGCTGCCGGAGCCGCTGGCCCTGATCGACCGTTACGTGGTCTATGTCGGCTTTGACCCCTTGGGCGCACAGCCGGAGAAGAAGCCGCCGGTGAAGAAGAAACCGGCAAAGCCGCGTACCATTGCCAAGCCAGGGCAGAGCTGATTACCAACCGCGCGGGTCGATGACCTGCCCTTGACGCCAGCATTTCAACGATGACGGCACGCACCGGACTCCCGCAGGTCAATAGCGAGCTGCGCGCCGGTGTGACGCTGTTGGAATCGAAAAAGACCGCGAGGTACCTCGAGGCCTGCCCTCGTCGCGACCGCCTGCACGCGATGCAGCACACAATGCGAAGCAAAAACCGACCAAACGGGAGCGCATTGAATAGTGGGGAAAAGGACGATGGCAGTGAGGGAGCGGCCGGACGAAAAGCGTCTGCTAATTCAGCTTTTTCCGCACGTCCTCGATACCTTTGGCGATCAGGTCGGCGGCGGCTTTGCCTCTGGTTTCCTGGGCGAGCACGGTGGCGGCGGCGGCGACCGCGGCTTCGGCCGCGGAACTCCGCACGTCGGCGGCGGCCTGCGCCTCGGCCTGGGCGATCTTGGTTTCCGCCATCTTGGTGCGGCGGGCGACGAATTCCTCGATCTTGGCCTTGGCCTCGGCGGCGAGCCGCTCGGCTTCGGCCTTGGCGCCGGCGATAATTTCCTGCGCCTCATTCTCGGCTTCGTCGCGCTTGCGCTGATAGTCAGCAAGCAGCGCGGCGGCTTCGTCTTTAAGCTTCTTGGCCTCGTCGAGATCGGCCTTGATGCGGCCAGCGCGCTCGTCAAGCGATTTGGCGATCATGCGATGTACGCCGATGTAGCCAAGCCCGGCCACGAACAAGATGAAGGCCAGCGCTACCCAAAATTCGGTTTCATGCAGCAGTTCCATGGTGTTCACCGTTTCAAGGCGCTGGCGACTGCATTAGCGACCGCCGTGTCGTTGGGGGCGGAGCCTGATAGCCGCTCGATAATGGCGCGCGCGATCTCCTCGGCGATCGAACGCACATTGGCCATGGCGGCCTGCTTGGTGGCCGCGATCGACATTTCCGCGTCTGCGAGCTTCGTGTTGAGCTCATCCTCAAGCTGCTTGCGCGTGGCGTCGGCCGCCGCCTCATGGCGTTCGCGGGTCTCGTTGGCGATCGATTGCGCGCGGGCGCGGGCATCGGCGAGCGCTTTTTCGTAGGCTGCCACCGCTTCATCCGCCTGCTGCTTCAGCTTGCCGGCTTCGGCGATGTCCTCGTCGATGTGTTTTTGCCGGCTTTCAATGATTGAGGCGACGCGCGGGAGAGCTAGCTTCGCCATCAGGACGTAAAGCAGCACGAAGGCGATCACCAGCCAGACCAGTTGCGAAGGGAAGTTCTGCGACTGGAACGGCGGAAAACCGCTGCCGTGCTCGCTCGTCGGCGGCTGCTCCGTAGTCGCCTTATGTGCCTGCTCAGCCATTGTTAACCCGTGCGCGTCTTAGAGCGCGAACAAGAGCAACAGCGCGATTAGCAACGAAAAGATGCCGAGCGCTTCGGTAATGGCGAAGCCGAAGATCAAGTTGCCGAACTGGCCCTGTGCGGCGGATGGATTACGCAGCGCTGCCGCGAGATAGTTACCGAAGATAATGCCAACGCCGACGCCGGCGCCACCCATGCCGATACAGGCGATGCCCGCACCTATGTATTTCGCTGCCACTGGATCCATAACCCACTCCTTTTCTAGCCTTGGCGGGCCTTTTAGTGGCCCGGGTGAATCGCATCGTTGAGGTAGATGCAGGTAAGGATGGCGAAGACGTAGGCCTGCAGGAACGCGACCAGAGTCTCGAGCGCGAAAAGAATGACGACCAGCGCGAACGGCAGCACGCTGGCGGCCCAGCCGATGGCGCCGAGCCCGGTGCCCATCAGGATGATGAAGCCGGCGAAGACCTGCAGCGTGATGTGGCCGGCCAGCATGTTGGCGAACAGACGCACGCTGTGCGAGATCGGTCGCGATATGAAGGACAGAACTTCGATAAACACGATCAGTGGCAGGATGTAGATTGGCACACCCTTCGGCACGAACAGATTGAAGAAGTGCAGGCCGTGGCGGACGAGGCCATAGACAACCACCGTCAGAAACACGGTTATCGCCAGCGCCGCGGTGATAATGATGTGGCTGGTGACGGTGAAGGTGTAGGGGATGAGCCCGATCATGTTCACCGTCAGGATGAACATGAACAGTGTGAAAATGAAGGGGAAGAACTTCATGCCTTCCGAGCCGGCGGTGCCGCGCAACGTCGTGGCGACGAATTCATAGGCTAGCTCGGCGGCCGACTGCAGGCGCGTCGGCACCAGGCTGCGCTTGGTGGTGCCGATCAACAGGAAGGCGGTGATACCGGCGACCGCGGCCAACATGAAAGCGGCGGAATTCGTGAAGAAGATCTCGGTGTGACCGACCGTGGCGACCGGAAACAAATTGTGGATCTGAAATTGCTCAATTGGGTCGACGGCCATGATTTTAATCGGTCACAGTTGCCTGTCGCGAACGACCCCTGCCGCACGCATCACGTTCAGAATGCCGGCCGCGAAGCCGAACAGAAGAAACACAATCAGCCCCCACGGCGATATGCCCAGCCAGCGGTCGAGTAGCCAGCCGATCAGTGCGCCCACGACTACGCCCGCCACCAGCTCAGTCGAAAGCCGGAAACCACGGGCGAACGCCGACATGTCGGCGGTCTGACGAGAGCCGGTCGCGTTTTCGGATGCTCGGCTTGCATTGCCGAGTCGTTCGCCGAGACGCTGGAGCCTCGCAGAGAGTTGTGCCTCGTCGTCCGGTGGGTCCTTGCGATCGCCTGGTCCGTGCGCGCCGTCAGCCATGCTTTCGACTCGCTCCGATTTAAACGCTTCGCAGTTCCCCCGCCGCCCGAAAAGCCGCGCGGACCATACTTGATCGGGTTTTGCTGAGTCAAGGAACTGGTACAGACGATAAGTGTTTGAGATCAGGTTCGAAAGTATAAATCTTTCGCGAAGTTTCAAAGCCGGTGCGTGCACTGCGATAAGCGACAAAGAGTCGGCGCGCCGCCTGTGCGGGTGGTAGTCTGCTGCGCCAGTGTCGGAACGGGAGGACAACACCATGCGGAACGTGACCATCGCGGCCGTGCTCACCTCTTTGGCGTTGCCGGCGGCAGCCGATGAAACCACCCAGGTCAATCCACCGAGCCGCTATACCTTCAATCACGTCGATGACGGGTTCCTGCGCCTCGACAGCGTAAGCGGCCAGGTCTCCTTCTGCCGCGCGCACACCGTCGGCTGGGCCTGTGAGGCGGTGCCGGAGGATCGCGCCGCACTGGAGAAGGAGATCGCGCGACTGCAGGACGAAGTGGCGCACCTGAAGCAGGAGCTCGCCACCTTACGCGAGCCGCCGCCTCCACGTCCGCCAGTCGACCTAACGCCGCCAACCGAGCACAACGAGGACGCGGCTTCCTTGCGCGAGGACTTGACGCGGGCCCGCGTCGCCTTGGAGAACGCTTGGCGGCGGCTGGTCGAGATGATCATCAACTTCCAGAAGGACATGATGCGCAAGGGCTGATGCGGCCCCGCGCCGTGCGCGCAACGTGACGGCCCGTTTGTCAGCAATTACCGAAGTTACGCCGCAACTAATCGCGACCGCGACGCTGCACGTCGAGACGGTCGGCGCCGGCTTCACCGAGATCACCGAGCAGACGGTGAACTTCCTGACGCAAATCGGCGCCGAGGCAGGGACGCTGCAGATCTTTCTGCGCCACACCTCGGCTTCGCTCACCATCCAAGAGAACGCCGATCCTGACGTGCAAACCGACCTCATCTCCGCGCTCGACCGGCTGGCGCCAGAAGACGCACCCTGGATCCACGACGTCGAAGGTCCCGACGACATGCCGGCGCATGTAAAGGCGATGCTCAGCGGCGTCTCGCTGCACGTCCCGGTGATCCGCTCCGAGCTTGCGCTCGGCACATGGCAGGGCATTTATCTGCTCGAACACCGGCGTCGGCCGCATAGCCGCGAGGTGGTCTTGCAGTTCATTGGCAGCCGCAATGGGGTCTGAACTACTATTGATGCAGGACAATGCGGCGACGCATTATATATACGCATTCTCGACGAAACCGCCGTTGAGAGGTCTTTTCGGTTGAA
>Ga0182039_10000349_pt1 | contig 23680 bp, 22 predicted proteins | sample sta12Can44000111_FD_125975 | JGI IMG/M metagenome (GOLD analysis project Ga0182039, IMG submission 125975) | Lab enrichment of tropical soil microbial communities from Luquillo Experimental Forest, Puerto Rico - statanox.12C.anox.44.000.111 | ecosystem: Environmental > Terrestrial > Soil >...
ATGTAGCCGATTGCTGGAGCCGTTAGTGGAAGTGCTGCGTCGCTACGTGATGACTGCTGGCAAACTACACGCCGACGACACGCCGGTGCCGGTATTGGCGCCGGGCCAGGGAAAGACCAAGACTGGGCGCTTGTGGACCTACGTTCGCGATGACCGTCCTGCGGGCGACAAGGCCGCGCCTGCGGTGTGGTTGGCTTACTCGCCGGATCGCAAAGGCGAGCATCCCGAGCGACATCTGGAGCAGTTTCGCGGCACGCTGCAGGCCGACGCCTATGCCGGATTTAATCGGCTCTACGAGGACGGCTGCATTCGACAGGCGGCATGCTGGGCGCACGTGCGGCGCCACTTCTTCGATCTGGAACAAGCCCATGCTTCGCCGGTCGCGCGAGAAGCGCTGGCGAGAATCGGAGCCCTCTACGCGATCGAAGAACAGATCCGCGGCAAGCCTCCGGACCAACGCCGCGTCGTGCGGCAAGTGCAGTCCAAGCCGCTGCTCGATGCTCTGCGAACATGGTTTGAGACCACCTTGTCCAAACTTTCGCGCAAGTCGGATACGACAGCCGCGATCCGTTACGCGCTCTCCCGCTGGGACGCGCTGCTGCGCTATATAGAAGATGGACACATCGAGATGGACAACAACGCCGCCGAGCGGTCCTTACGTGGAATCGCGCTGGGCCGGAAGAACTACCTGTTCGCCGGATCGGATGCGGGCGGGGAACGCGCTGCTACCATCTACAGCTTGATCGGCTCGGCCAAACTTAACGGCCTGGACCCGGAAGCTTATCTGCGCGAGGTCTTGTCGCGCATCGCCGATCACCCCATCACTGGCATCGAGGAGTTACTGCCTTGGAATATCGCCGCAAACCGAACGGCCGCAAGTCAAAGCGCAGCTTAGACCACAGAGTCGTCGCCAACAACTCAGGTGTCATCTCGTCGTATTTGCCCAACATTGCGGAATTGATCAGCTATGGGCACATCACCGTCGGAGTGCTCCATCCCGTTGGCTGCGTCGCCGTGGCTCACGATGGCCACAGTCCCGTGGCCCAGTTGCTCCGACGCCCGGACGAAACCATGGCCCAGCTCCTTGCTCGCCTCGACCAGGCCATCGACAAAGCGCTTATTGAAGACGTCTGCACCGACGAAGTCAACGTTAGGCATACCTAACCTCGCACGTGTCCATATCCGTCCTTCGTGGACACTTGGGATAAGCCACACTCTTTGTCAATACGGTCTGCTTCGAACGCTTACCAACTACGGGCGATCACTTCGATTTAAAGCCCATGCAATGATGCCACCCAAAACGATGGCATCTACGACGATGAAGGCCACCCAGTTCGTCGGTCGGAACAACCGCCAATCCATAACCAGATTGATGACCACAATGGCGTTTACACAAGCATTCACCGTGTGTTCGCCTTTTCGGGGTCAATGAGTGAAATCGGGATATTTCTCCAGTTGACCGACCGTACAATGGGGGACATCAGATCACCAGTTCTTCGGCGAGGTGAGAACGACTGATAGAACAGTCGGCGGGCAGAGAGGAATAAGCTAATGCGGAGTACGATGCTTTGCCTGAGTCTCATCGTTCTATTAGGACAGGAGCCCCCCAAAGAGTCTTGGTCGTATCGCTCCTTCGCTAGCGACTTCGAGCGAGTTGCGGATTCGACGAGTGGCCTTCCGATGACAGAGCGGGTAAGGGTGTTCCGCTCCACTTTCGACAAACTCTATCCAAGTCTGTACGCCCATCCTGATCAGTCACGACTCGATGGGCGGATCGAAAAAGCACTGACCTATTTCCCATCGATCCGATCCACATACGATCAGGTTGAGCCCAAATTTCCAGAAGCGCTTGCAAACGCTATGAAAGAGTTTTGCGGGGCGTTTCCGGACTTTACTCCACAGATGCCGATCTATCTCATCCACTCTCTAGGAACACGCGATGGTGGAACCGATCAGGTTGCGGGACGCAAGGTCATGCTATTCGGAGCGGACGAAATCGCGCAGTTTCATTGGGATGAGTCGCTTCAACCGTTCATAGTCCATGAGCTCTTTCACATTGAGCATAGTCGACATTTCGCCGACTGCGATCAGTTGTGGTGCTCATTGTGGCAGGAGGGCTTGGCAACGTACACGGCGTCGGTCCTGACGCCAGATGCCTCCGATCACCAACTCACTCTGGACGTCCCCCACCCGATCCGCAGGGACGCCGATGCTCACTGGGGGAGTGCCTTGTGCTGGATGGCAGAGCATTTTGATTCGACAAACCCGTCTGAGATTTCGGCGGGGTTCACTGGGGGGCCCAAGCCGGCGACGTACAGTGGGGATCGCAGACTCGCTCCTCTTCCTTCAAGGTTCGGTTATTACATTGGTCTTCGAGTTGCAGCTCAGGCTGCCAAAGCTCGATCCCTGTCAGAATTGGATCGCCTGGATAATCAAGCGGCAAGACCCGTAGCAGCTCGCGCTCTAGCTGAACTCATGCAAGCGAGCCATCTCAGCTGCCGACTGCCTGCGAAGCAAGGATCAATCACTTATTATGCTCCGCGTTCCCCGTAGGGTGTCGTAAACAGGCGTTTGCGCAATTAGTGCGCTGTTTGTTCGCCTTTTTCAGAGTCAATGAGCGCCATTAGAGATGTTACGTCAACTGACATCCACCGCTTTGTGTAATCGGTCGCAATGACACAAGGTTCGCGAACGTCCAGCAAGCTTGCGCCGTCTGTTCGCCTTTTTCGGGGCCACGGCAAGCCCTTCACTCTGTGGCTTACTGATGAAGCCAATGAATCAGCCGTGTTTTCGGGCGTAGCTCGATGGGACGGCTCGCAGTTGTTTCTTGACCGTTCACCGAAGCCACAATTTGAAATTCGCTCAGAATGGCATGCACGCATCCAGCCTGTGGCGAACGAAGTAGAGAAGACTTGAGCGCGATCCGGACGGATCGACCAACGATCCCTATTGACAATGCCAACGCACGGCTGAGGCGACTCAAGATCGGGGTCGCTCCCGGCGTTTTCCAGCTGCTAATGTGCTACGGAGTAAACATCTTTCTTTCCCGCTGGTGAGAGTGGGTACATCTCATCTTCTCCCGTTTCAGGGTCAATGAGGCGGGCCACCCAGTGGTTGCTGAGCTGTCCCCAAACTCCAGGTTCCTGCATGACGCTGACGTAGTAGTGCTCGTCCGGTTTCGTGTCCAGTTCCAGCTTCGGCCCATTGCAAGCCACCACATGATGGCCAGACGGAATGTGGGCGTCGTAAAAGTTCCACTCGCGCAGCCTTACTACCTTCTTCCCGTCGATCAGCACTACACGGCTCACCAGACGCTGAGACGGACGATGAAGGTAGAAATGCACTGTCGCCTGACCTGTGCGGCTTTGCTCCTTGGCAGCGGCCCGTTCAGCTTCGAGTGTGGTCCTTCGCTGATTCAGCGCGCTGATATTGAGCGCAACATCCTGGCTGACGGTGAGATCAATTTCGCTTCCCTTGGGCAGTACCGCCTCATCCCCATGCAAGAAAAAGAGTGGCGGCGCCAGGAAGCCCATCGAAAGGACGGCCTCTGTATACGCATTGGCCTGCCGCTCAGTAGGACCGGCCTTGCTCTTCGTCGCCGCTACCGTTATGGGATTGCCGTTGATATCATTGATCGTCTTCACCTCGAGTGCGAGCGAGCCAGGACGCATGCCGCGGGGCGCGTGATGAACCTGAGTAAGCGTCGCTACCACCGGCGTATGTTTTGCGATCACCAGCAGGTCCCCGATTTTGACATCGTGCATTACCTCCAGCGGCAACGTGTCTCCCACTTTGGCGTGCTTGGAATCGATTGCCTCTGTCGTTCGCAACCGTACGATTGTGCCTGCAGGTAAAGTGACGGCAGGTGCGGGTGCAGACTGTTCCGTAGTCTGGGACCATAACTGTGCCCAAGCGCTTAGGACGAGCGCGATAAGCAGGGCGAGCAGTAGCATTACGCGATTGAGTTGCATAACGTGCCTTCGTGGTGAGATTTGGGTGCAGGTGTAACGAGCTGACTTGCGATTAAGACGGTCCCACTTCACAAACGTCGACGTTGCCCGGAACTCCGTTGAAAGTTAGCGACTCTCGACCGTCATAGGCTACGCAACCTTCACTTCCTCGGCAACCGCCTTCTTCGACAGTGTGTGGGCAAGTGCAGTCAACAGCGACGGAATCTCCCGGTAGCCCTGTACCTTGCGAAACTGGCGCTCGGCCACCAGCAAACCCGAGCCCACCCAGCGCTCGATGTGATCGCCGGCACGCCAGCGCTTCACGTTGCGGCACACCGTCTCCACGATGGAGAAGGCCGACTCGATGACATTGGTGCTGGCCAGAGTGCGACGCAACTGGGCCGGCACCCGCAGACGATGGACGGTGAGCGTTTCTTCCATGCCTTCCTCCAAGCTGCGGGCGGCGCTCGGATTCAGTTCCATCAGCTCCCGATGCAATCGCTCTAGCGCACGTTTGGCGTCGGCGTATTCGGTCAGGGCGTAGGCATTCTGCAGTTTCTTCTTGACCGTCGGCTTGTGCTCCTCGGGTAAATGATCGATCACGTTCCGTCGTTTGTGCACCTGACACCGCTGGATGAAAGCCGCCTCGCCCGCATGACGGCGCACAGCAGCGGCCAAGGCCTTGCCTCCATCCAGCACGTACAGACGCGGCAGGCTGAAGTCCAGCCCTCGCGAGGCCAGATCCCGCAGCAGTTCGCTCACCACCGTGGCATTCTCGGTCGCTCCTTCGCGCAGCCCCAACACGGTCTTGCGCCCGTCAATACTGATCCCCAAGGCTACGATCATCTGCCGATCGCGGAACGGCGTGCCGTCGATCAGCACCGCGCACAACCGCAACTCGCCTAGTGGCCGCTCCATCAACTCCTGCAACTTCTCCCGGCTGGCCTCGATGAAGCTGTCGCTCACCGCCGACTTTTCCACCCCGTAGGCTTCGCGAAACTCCTTCACCACCGCTCCGTAATTGCGCGTCGACAAACCGCGCATCATCTTGTCCCATACCGCGTGTTCCATCGGTCCACTGCGCTGGAACAGCTCGTAACTACCCAGCCGTTGCTCACGATTCTCCGGACTGCGCAAACGGGTTCTCCGAATCGGCACCTTCTGCCCGTCCACCACGCAGTACCCGTCTTCTTTCCCCAGCGATGCGCGCGACGCGCGGGATGCTGTTGATGACGCTCTCCGGCCAGGTGCCGAACTTCTTCCTCCATCACCAGGTTCATCAGGGAAAGACCGGCCTCGCGCAGCAGGTGGCCGACTCCTTCTTGCAGCAGTCCCACCACCTCGGCCATGGGAAAGATCATCTGGATGCTGGGATTCTCTTCGCGGGCCAACTGACGGAACTGTTGCACCGCACGTTGGTGATCGATCTGGTATCGTCTCTTCATAGCGACTCTCCTTTTTCTTGGCAGAAAAACTAACCTCGGTCATTATGACCGGGGTTGAGAGTCGCTACTTTCTACGAACTAACGGGCATCCTCCCACAGTGTCAACCTACCACCCATAGGAAAGATAACAACTTTAGACCCTATCGAACGCTGTCGCCCTAGCCGGGAGAAAGTAAAAGAATTGTCAATTTCCCTGTGTATTCTTGACTGACGCAGCCAAACATGTAGGATTTTGTGCGCGTTTCCTTCGCATTTTTAACCTTCTCAACCACTGGATGTAACAACTTCATTCTGAAAACTCCTGGTTCTCTCTAGGAGCTTGTCCTCTGAGGAGCGTTAGGAATGACCATCATATTCGCGGTCTGTCCCGGCGTGCCTTGGTCTGGCTTCACCGTTCGACCGGGCAAGCCCTGCCCGTTTGGCCAACTGAGGCATCGCTAGTCAACCACCATCACTGCACACCACAGAGTGTTCATGACTGACGCGAAGGAGGCGTTATGAAGTCCAAGCTGGTACTTGCACTGGGGCTTTTCCTGTTCATCCTTGCGAGCCACGTAGCAGCACAAGTGTCGTCCAATTTTCAGTTAGTCGGCCAGAATCCGTTGTTCAACCGAGGCATGGATGCTGCGGCGACAATTTTCCAGAACTTTATCTACATCGGCAACCGCACGGATGGCTCGAACCGTTGTGGCTTCGGCGATCCCCGTCGGAATGACCCGAATTTTGGTTTGGATTCTTGCCCGCATCCCCACCCAGGCATATTGATTCTCAATATCCAAAACCCGGCTAACCCTACCGTTGTGGGCGAGATTCCTGCGCCGCTGAACGCGCTCTGTACATTCAAGGACCTGAGGGATCCCACGGGGACGAAGACCCTCGGGCCGTGCGAGGCCAAAGGAGTCACTTCGCGCGAACTGCGTGTCTGGCCGAGCGCGAAGCTGCTAATCACCATGAATTTCCGCTGCAGCTCGGCGATTCATGCATGCCCTCCGGCGCTCAGAAAGCCCAGCGACTGGCCAAAGGGCCAGCCGTTCCCGACCTCCGACCAACAGTTCCCCTTCGACATCAAGTTCTTCAGCGTGACGAGCCCCACGAATCCGCAGTTCATCTCGCACTTCGTTCCGACGTCGAAGGCAGGTCTGCAGGTCAAGCCGCACGAGATGTTCCTCTGGGTTGACCCGAATGAGGATAACCGGGCGCTTCTCTTCGTGACGACACCTGCGATTACAACCGATCCGACAGTTCCTAATTTGATGGTTTTTGACATCAGCCACGTTGCACAGGGCGGCCCAGTCACAGAAATTGCCGAAGGGAATTGGAATAACCTCTATCCCGGCACCAATCAGGCCAATTATCCTCTTGATCCCAATTCTCCCGATGGTTGCGGTCCGTACGACTGTAACCTTTTTGTGCATTCGATCGGAGTGAAACCTGACGGCAGCGTGACCTACATGGCACTGGAGGCTGGCCACTTTCTGATCCTCGACACTAGCGATATTGCTCGCAATAAGATTGTCCCGGGCACTATACTTTCCCTTAACGGTAAACTGATTACCGACCCCACGAATCGTCCCGTCTGGCTGCAGAATCCAGCGGACCCCACGGCGGTCCCGAATGTGTTTCCCAACGGCTGCGGGAGGCTCGACTCAACCGGAACGATCGCAAAGGACTGCCCGAACAGTCACTCGGCGGTCCAGGTTCCCTCGAGGCATCTTGCCCTCACAACCGATGAGATATATGGCACATTCACTGTAAACGAGTTTGGCTGCAGGTGGGGCTGGATGCGTCTAATCGATATATCTGACGCGAGGCACCCTTTCATCACCGGAGAGTTTTTGTTAGACCAGAACCAACCTTCCTTCTGCGGCAGCGCTGCGGATACTCCCGTGGCGGAGCAATTCAGAAGCTTCTCGACGCATAACCCAACTGTGCTCCAAGATCTCGCTTTTATCGACTGGCATTCCAACGGGCTGCAGGCGATCAGTATCTCGAATCCGACCAATCCCACCCAAGCCGGCTTTTTCAAGCCAACGCCGATCCCAGTAGTCGCCACCGAGGATCCGGCCCTGAGTGCAGGTCCTGCAACGACAGTGGATCAACTCCTTAACCCTGATACCACCAATCCCGACTTCAAGACGAAGATCGTCCTGTGGAGCTATCCCATCATCCGAAATGGGCTGATCTACGTCATCGACGTCCGCAATGGATTGTTCATCTTGCGTTACACCGGTCGCCATTCAGACGAAGTTCAGCAAATTAGCTTTCTAGAAGGAAACTCTAACCTGGGAGATGCTGTAGACCTCGATCAAAATCAACAAGGACAGCAGTAGGAGCTGCCAGAGCCGCACGGGCGTGATTTGACTCCGCTCGTGCGATTCCCCTTAAGGCTTCAGTTGCGCTGAGGGTCCCTCTCTCTGTCTTGTGTCTGACCGATCATGTTTGGAGCGTTGCCGAAGTCAAGCAGGCCTAGAACTCTAAGAGAATGTCCAGTGGAGGGAATGTGTTGCTGTGGGTAATGGCATGCATACACGATAGCCTTGTCGAAGCATGTTCGGTGACCGCGACGCCCCGCGCGCGGCGATTCAGGAGCCCGCGATTTGTAGCCCCCTCCACCGTGAGCGAGTTTTATCACTTTCGGTTTTGTTCGCCACGGAAGCAAGGTGTGCAGCTAATTTCCAGCCCGTGATTCTAGCCCGTGATTGGCGCGTCTTCCACGTATTTAGAGGGGCTTAGCGGTTCCCGACGGAACCTGGAAGTTGTTGTAGGTGAGAGAATGAACTCCCCGCACTTCAGGCGGTCAGAAGGGCACCTGTGCATCGCGGGAACCACTTCCTACCATATCAGCTTCAGTCCGAATTGAATTTGTCGCGACGTTGTGGAAGTACTGGTGATTGCTCCCGCGGTTCCCGACGTTTTTGTGCCAGCAGCCGAAGACGTAAAGGTGATCAGGTTCGGCGTGTTGAAGTTTGCCCGGTTGAGCAGATTGAAAATCTCAGCCCGGAATTGAAGAGACATTCGCTCGTGCAGAGTTGTTGTTTTGAAGGCGGAGAAATCCCAGGTTGCCAAGCCCGGACCCGTCAATGCATCTCGGCCCAGGTCGCCAAAGAAGCCGCTACTCGCCGGCGGGGCCAGGAAGGCCTTGGGGTCGTACCACTGCGCAGGTTTTCCGAGAATAACCATCCCATGAAACTCGGGATTCACAAACGGCCGCACCGGATTGCGGGTGTCGCCGTTATTCGACGGGTTGTAGCTAAGCTGGGGCGTGAAGGGGAACCCGGATTGGAGGGTCACGATGCTGTTCACTGACCAGCCACTCACGAGCACGTTACTCCAGCCGCTCACGTTGCTTGCGAGCGATTGTCCCTTGCCGAAGGGCAATTCATAAATCGCGTTGATCACACCCATGTGCCGCACGTCGTAAGTCGCCGGACCGTAATCGGCGCGCAGATTGAAAGGGTTCGATACCAGCCCTGGCGCATTGGCGGCCGCGGTCGCATTCAGCGAATCCCCATCATCCAGCGCCTTCGACCAGGTGTAGACGCCCCGCATGGACAATCCTCGACTGAATCGCCGGTTCACATCCACCTGAAGTGCGTGGTAATTGCTAGTACCAAGAGAAAACCAGGTCCAGGTATTCGCGATTTTCGGATTCGCTCTCGGCGCGCCCGCAGGAATGTAATACGCCCCGGCCGGAACCGACTTACCAGCAAGGGGAGAACCGACGCGAAAACCAATGGCTGGTGAGTTCGTAGGGGTCATCGGCTTGTTGGGATCCCACGTCGGATAAACGGCCGGACACGGCGCAGCTGGACAAATCGCAGGGAACGGAGTGTTTGCATCAATGCCGATCAACTCATGGTAACCGTGACTTCCGACGTACCCCATGGTCAGGGAAGTGTTGGGTGTAACCTCGTGCTGTGCCCGCAGGGACCAGGAAATCAGCGTTGGCGTTCTCATGTCCGGCTGTACGCCTCCGGGGACAAGCTTTGCACCGGTCGGCGGGGGCGCAGCCGGGTCGATGGGCAGGGATGAAACCGGAAATGGTACCGTCGCACTGCCAACACTGTAGACCGGATTGAACGGCGCATTTTGATCGGTCCGATAGCCCAGCGCGTCTTGCAGGTCGTTATACATTCCGAATCCGGCGCGGAACACTGTCTTTTCTGAGAACGGACTCCAAGCCAGTCCAATGCGCGGCTCAGGCAAAAACTTGGCATGGTTCTCAGTAAAAAGAGAGCCTCCGACACGAGGAGTGTTGGAGATCACCCCATTGCTGAAAGTGTAGTTCGCGGCCCGACTATGCGCTTCGTTCCACCCCGTCGTGAATTCGTCCCGAAACCCGAGCGATAGTGTCAGTCCCGGAAGCACACGAATCGTGTCCTCCACGTACCAGGCGCCGAATAACGAACGCCAGTTCATCTTGGTTGGCGCCGGATCCCACAGGAAACTGGACATGTTTCCCAGGAGAAAATTCGCTAAGCTCGAAAATGTCGCCTGGCCATACTGACTCAGCGCAATAGTTTCGTTGGACTGAAATGGCTGGAACCATGCCCCGAACGTGAACTGATGTCGTCCGCGAGTCATGGTCACTCGGTCTTCGAACGTGTAAAGATTGCGTGCAATGGTAAGGTTGCTCCCATTGTTGCTTCCCGCGAGGCCGATTGCTGCCTGCGGATTCGACGCGGCACTACCACCCACAACAACAGCGCCTACCTGATGCCCGAGCAAGAAACCAGAGACCGACGTAGCGGGAGTTCCTGGGGTGGGCAGACCGGTAAAGAAATATCCTGCACGGGAGTAGCCCACGCGTGCGACGTTGATCGTCGATGCGGAGAAGGAATGCGTTTCGTCGAGGCTGAACACCTGCTCACGCAGCGTGAGTCTGTCTGAACTGTAAGGATCCAAAATTGTTTCAGTGAAATCCTCGCCGTCATCAATGGTGTAGACCGCTGCCAAAGAATCTCGCGAAGAGATGCTGTGATCAAATCGAACAGTGCCGAAATCGTCTCGAATTGTTTGCAGGGGACTGCTGAAGACCTGGGCTATTCCACTGAAATCCGGCGCACTAGCAGGAGCTACCGGCCAGAGATTGAGTAAAGGCTGAACACTGGGCACGGCGATGGCACGTGACGTTGCATCCGGAACAAAGGCCGCGGATGTCTGATGAAGATGCTGACGCAACCCTTCATAGTTGCCAAAAAGGAAGGTCTTGCTGCTACGGAGAGGACCTCCGAGCGCTGCACCAAATTGATTGCGCTGGAAAGGAGGGGCCGAGCCTTGATCAAAGTAGTTGGGCGCGTCCAGGGCGTTATTTCGCAAGAATTCGTAGGCTGAGCCATGGAGCTCATTAGTTCCTGATTGCGTCACAATGGTTACTTGCCCGCCCGGACGCTTGCCGTATTCTGCTCCGTAAGAATCGCGAAGAACGTTGAACTCTCGCACCGCTTCGACGCCTAACAACTCTTGACTGGTACCGCCGGGCTGCATGTTGTTCTCTGCCGCCCCGGTAAACTCCACTCCGTTCAACAGAAAGATGTTTTGCTGGGGGCGATTTCCAGAGACCGCAAAGTTATTTCCCGTCGTTGAGTTGGAGACACCGATCCCGCCAGTTTTCTCCGATGTGAAATTCACAATTCCAGGATTCAAGGGGAGGAGCAAATCATAACTGCGTCCGTTCAGAGGAAGATCCTTCACTTGCCTTTCTCCGACCAGGCCTGAGATGTCTTGCGTGGTCACGTTCACCACCGGGGCGTCTTCGGTCACCTTCACTTGCTCGTTCACGCGCCCGACCCGCAGGCTCACATCGGCGTTTGCATCCTGCCCGACTGCGAGCCGGATGCCGGACCGGATGCCCTCGGCAAACCCCTCCTTCGTGACCCTTATTTCGTAGAGTCCCACGGGAAGAGCATAGAACCGGTAAAGGCCGGTCTGAACCGTCGGAGTTGTGCGTGAAATTCCTGTATCCAGGCTACTGGCGGTGACCGTTGCCGCGGACACCGCCGCGCCCGATGGGTCCGTGATCACACCTGACAAGTTGGCAGATACTTGTGCCACCACTGAGGGGTTATGCAGCAGAAGAAGCACAAACAAGCCGAACGCTACCAAGCGCACGGCCCGGCTCGCGCCCGAACAGGAGAAAACCCCCTCGTTCGATCGAACGCGAGTCACCCGCAAGTCAGGCAGTGGCTGGAACAGACACATACTTTCGCCTCCAGAAGCGATCTGCGAAGTGCCCGAAAGTGTATATGATCGGTAGTTCTATTGTCTAATTCAATGCTTGTATATACGACAATAGAGCTCGGCGAGGATGCGCATCGTGTACACAATTCTTTTGACCGTCTTTCGTCTTCGAATGTAGGATTCGGCTCCGTATGCCCCAGAAGTCCAAAACACGCGCACGCCCAGCAGAAAGCGAGAAACTGCTCAAGGCTCGGGATGCAGCCCTGGAGCTTCAGATCAGCTTTCCAACGATCAAGCAGTGGATCTACAAGAAGAAGATTCGCAGCATTCAAACCGCGGGAGGCCACCACCGCATCCCGCAAAGCGAAATTGACAGACTCTTGTATCGAACCAGGGCGCGAACTAACCCGGAGCGAAAACTCGCCATCCGCAAGCTGAGTGGCAGAAATCAGTTGGTCGGACGAGTGGAGAGTGTGCGCATCAGCGGCCTTATGGCGGAGGTTGTGCTCTCCATCGGCGATCAGCACATTACTTCGATCATCACAGCGCGATCGGCCCGCGAAATGAACCTCAAAGCCGGACAAACCGCGGCAGCGCTCATCAAATCGACAGAAGTTATGATTCTCAGAATATGAAATGAAGAAACTAGATCTGCTGCTGGCATTGTTCATCTATCTGCTGGCTGGTGCCGCACTCCACGCTCAGCAACTGACAGTTCAGACCGACGTGAGAAAACAAGTACTGAGTCGTACAGACATTGAAGCCTTGCCCCATTTGAAGGTCACAGCGTCGGAACATTCTTCCGGGCCAATCGCTTTTGAGGGTGTGACCCTGAAAAGCGTGCTCGAAAAGGCGGGCGTCTCCCTCGGAGAATCCCTGAAGGGAAGACGACTAAGCAGCTGTTTGCTGGTTGAGGCCGCTGACGGCTATCGCGTTGTCATGGCACTGCCGGAATTGGATCCGGCCTTCACCGACAAGCAGACCCTTCTGGTGTTCCTGCGGGATGGCAAGCCACTCGGTGAACAAGAAGGCCCTTATCGAATCGTGATCCCGGATGAGAAGAGAATGGCGCGCTGGGTTAGGCAAGTCGCAACGTTGAAAGTGGTTGAGGTTCAGTGAGAAGGTCAGTCCTTTTGAATCATGACCTCCGTAGCCTTGACGACGGCTGCCACGGCATCGCCCTTCTTGAGCTTGAGTTCGTCGGCACTGCGTCGGCTGATCAGGCTTTCGATCAGATTGTCACCGACTCGCACGACCACATGGGCCATCACGTCACCCAGCTGGACTTCCTCGATTTTCCCGCGCAATTTGTTGCGAGCCGATATCGGCATGTGGACCATTATAAGACGGCAGGCAGCTTGGTGATGAATCTTCGAAGGTTTATTGGAACCGCGATTCTAGGGCTTGCGTTCCTATGCCAGGTTTCCGAGGCGCAGCAGATAACTCTAGCAGTCGCAGCGGACTTGCAATTTGCCATGGAGGACATAGCAGCGCGATTTCAAAGAGAAACACGCAAAATCGTCAAAATCATTTACGGTTCCTCTGGTACCTTCTTTCAGCAGATCCCGAGTGATGCCCCCTTTGACATGTTCTTTTCTGCCAATCTTGAATATCGGAAAAAACTACAGGCTGCTGGGTTAATACTTTCAGGCTAGTCACACTGCACCTTTTTGACGCTTTACACAAGACGGTCCGGGACGGAAAATCGCTTGGGCCTTAGTCTCAGTATGACTGTGACTCCCTGCCAGGTTTGCGGAACGCAAAATCCCGAATCAGCCGAACTGTGTCAACGCTGTGGCGCTGCGCTCAGTGCTTCTCCAACCATGTCGATTTCGTCGGGAGCTGCCGCAGGCCGCCACGTCCCGCCAGGTCCTTCTCTGCATACACAGCAAGGGTGCAATCTCACTCCCGGCAGCGTTGTCGCGGATCGGTATCGGGTCGTGTCGTTGCTGGGTCGGGGAGGCATGGGCGAAGTCTACAGTGCCGAGGATCTCAAGCTAGGCCAGCGCGTTGCGCTCAAGTTTCTGCCTGCAGAACGTGGAAAGAGTTCAAGCTGGCGCGAGCAGTTCTATGCAGAAGTCCGCATGGCGCGGCAAGTCTCGCACCCCAACGTCTGCCGTGTCTACGATGTCGGCGAGAGCGAGGGCCTGCTCTTCCTTTCCATGGAATTTGTCGATGGCGAAGATTTGGCTTCGCTGTTGCGTCGCATCGGACGCCTGCCTGATGACAAAGCCGTGGAAGTTGCTCAGCAACTGTGCGCCGGACTCGGCGCAGCGCATCGCAGTGGCGTCCTGCATCGTGACCTGAAGCCCTCCAACGTGATGATCGACGGCAAGGGCCACGCCCGCATCACTGATTTCGGCTTGGCTGTCGCTGCATCCGAGGCGGCCCACGATACAAGCCCCGCGGGCACCCCAGGATATGTCGCTCCGGAATTGCTCGATGGCGCCGCGCCCTCGGTGCAAAGTGATCTGTATGCTCTCGGTCTTGTGCTGTACGAACTATTCACGGGTAAAAAGGCATTCGATGCCAGCAACCTGGCCGAGTTTCACCGCAAGCAAACGGAAACAGATCCCACTCCGCCTTCAACTGTAATCCGGAATTTCGATCCAGCTGTGGAGCGCGCGATTCTGCGTTGTCTGGATCGCGATCCATCCCAGCGTCCACGGTCCGCGATGAGCGTGGCCGCATCCCTCCCCGGCGGGGATCCACTCGCTTCCGCGTTGGCATCCGGCGAAACTCCTTCGCCTGAAATGGTCGCGGCGGCCGGCCCTCAGGGCTTACTCCGACCGGGGATCGCTTGGAGTGGCCTGGCTGCCTGCGTGATTTTGATCTTCGGCACCTCAATGTACCTTGCTCCCCGCGACACAGATTGGGGCCTTGCATCTGCGGGTAAATCGCCAGAAGTGCTCGCCGATCGTGCCCAGGAACTGACGAAGAAGCTGAGCTATGCACCCGCAGTGGATCGAGCATTCTGGATCGCTTCTGAGCAAGACTATTTTGACTACGCTGTGCGCAACCCGTCGCGCAAGGATTGGACGCGCACATCAGCCGAGCAAGCGTGGCCCTCCTCCGTGAGCTTCTGGTACCGGCAAAGTCCACAGTGGATGATGCCGGTGTCGCTGCTGCACTCACCTGGGCCCCCGCTGGTGGGGTCCCTCGACCCGCCCTATGAAACATCCGGCATGGTGGCCCTTAAGCTCGACACCAAAGGCAATCTGTTGTTGTTGCGTGCCGTGCCGCCACAGGTCGAGACTGGGGACGCGCATCACGAACCCGATTGGGATTTGCTTTTCACGGAAGCTGGACTGGACAAGGCACGATTTGTGCCTTCACCGCCGAAATGGGCGCCGCCCGAGCCCTTCGACAGCCGGGCCGACTGGGAAGGCCATTTTGCTGATCGACCCGACTTGCCTCTCCACGTTGCCGCGGCGGCGTATCGAGGCACCCCAGTGTACTTTCAGGTAATCGCCCCATGGGACAAAGCTTCTCGAAGTGGTACCGCAAGCGGAGCAGGAAACGCTGCGGACGTCGGGGCGGCTATTTGGGCATCGGTAATGGTGGCTTACGTTGTCGTTGGAGGGTTCTTCGCCCGCAGAAACATTCGTCGCGACCGTGGTGACACCAAAGGGGCTCTGCGACTGGCTGCCTTTGTTGGGTCGCTGAATTACGCATACGCTTTGTTGAGCTACCACTTTGTACCGCAACCCGATTACATTTCAGTTCAATTCCTTTGGCTGGGGATTCCGCTGCTCTTTGCCATGCTCGCCTGGATTGGGTACATGGCGGTGGAACCTTACGCCAGGCGGACCTGGCCGAAGTTGATGGTTTCCTGGCAGCGCCTGCTGAGCGGACGTTTTCGAGATCCTTTGATCGGACGCGATGTTCTGGTGGGAATCCTCGCAGGGTCCGCTACCAGTTGCATTCTGATCGGCGCCAGTGGGCTGGCGGGAATATCACAAACGTTCGAGGTGCATCGCTTCTTTGGGCACGGGATAGGGCCGTGCGTCGGTCTCACCGCCTGGCAGCTCTCGCTGGCATGTAGCAGCGCCCTTATCTTTCTCGGGGTGTTGGCAATTGCGACCGGTCTTCTTCGACGGCGCTGGCTGGGTCTCGCTGCGACTGCGCCTATCCTGACGGCATTTTTTGCGCCTACCAGCGCAGTGGACCTTGCCCTCGCGGTTTTGTACGTGATCGTCTTTCTGTTCGTTCTGACTCGGATTGGTCTGGTGGCTGCTGCCAGCTTCATTCTGGTTTTTAACACTCTTGCGGTTTCCCCTCCATTTACTCCTTCGCAGTGGTATGCAGGTCGGGCCATCGTCGCACTTTTGATTCCGCTCACACTGCTCGGATTCGGCTTTTACATCTCCCTCGGCAGCCAGCGAACGCTTGATACAGTCCCGTTTTCGACCGCTTGACGCCTTTCCAGCCAGACTCCTAGACTTGTTGCAGGATCCAGCCAAAATCCCACGAAGTTGAACTGAGCGCGCTACTAATCGAGAGAAAATCTGAGGACCGCAAGTTGAAACAATTAAGGATGCGGCTGCAAGAGGAGCAGCTAAAGCAAAAGCAGCAGCTGTGGGCGGTGCTTGCGCGGGCCAGCTAAATTCTATCCCTCCGTTCCTGTCGAATGACAACTCATGGGGGGTTGGATAGGGGCAGGGAGAGCCACGTGGCCAGCCTGACACCGTTCCGCTCCGGCTGAGCCTAGAACCGAGGCAAACGGTGAAAACTCTGTGCCGTCCTCACCCCGCCCGCGATTTACGGGCATAGTCTTGTGTTCGTCCCGGTGCAACGTTTGGAAGGGAGGCTTGGTGTCATGTCGAATCCACCTTATCGTGCGCTGCGGGTTATGCTGGGTTTCCTTTCGCTCTTGATGGCCATCGGGGGCGTGGTACTCATTCTGTCTGGCAAGTCCCTTATCCTCCGGCTGCTCCTGCGCCCGCCTGAGCCGGAGGTCTCAACTCTGTTTCTGTTCACGTTGAAGGAAATGGGCGGTTTTGTGCTCATGTTGGCCGTCATGACCTTCTTTGCAGCACGCGAGCCAGTGCGAAATGTGGCCATCATCGACGCCCTCATGGTGGGCTCATGCATACTTGCCATCACGCCGCTGGTGTCTCGCTCAACGCTGGACATCCAGAGCATCTATCCGGGGCATCTCATCTGGGCGCGGTCGGTGATACGGCTGGGACTCGCGGGGGTGCTGTATTTCCTAAGGCCAAAAGGAAGCCTGTGGAAGCCTGCTGGGAATTTTTGACCAGAACAAAGGACTGACGCCTGACAGCGTGTTCATATGTCCTCGACTATAGGTTCCGATTAGTCGCCAACGCCTGATGCATCATCGCAGCCGAGGCAACCATGAGGATCAAGCCGGGGACGAGCCTCAAGTACAAGTGAACCGCGACAAGTCTGTCGGCGGACTTAGCCTGATCCAATTGCTTGTGAATCGGGATGGCCAAGGTAGCTGTAATTGTCTAGATAAGAATGTTAAGAACCACTGCGATTATGATTAACTTTGTGGTGATCGCCGGCGGGTGACACCAAGTCACTACGATGTTGACCAAGACGCTCAGGAAAAACAAAGGCACGTAGACAAGAAAGATCCGACGGTCTACATGTTTGTGGACAGTCGCGCGCCGATCAGCCTCCAAGACGAATAGTTTGCGATGCCATGGACCGCTCCACCGCTAAACGAATAGATCGTCAGGAAAAAATAGAGAATCGTCAGAAGTTCTCGAATCTGCATCAGTCACCTCCTGGCAAGCCAGTCAAGTTGTCCTGAATTTTCCCCAGTCTCGCAGGTGTCCATCAATCTGCTCACCCGAGACCCGCGTCCAGCCGAATCAGTGTAGAGCCTCGTTCGTGCATCTCCGGACGTTGTTTGTCGCATCCTTCACGACTAGTGAGTCACAGGCCGTGACCCTTCTGACTGACACTCGGGTTGATCGGGTCCTCGCGCGACTTTCGTAACCTTTGCATGAGCATGCACCCGCAGTACGCTGTGTGACGCTGTCCAGAACTCTTCGTTGACCCGTTCCATTGCTCGCTCATGTGGCCCAGGAACCTTTGGGCGTGGCTCAGTAGTGTGCTGTATTGATAAGCACCTCTTGCCGGACCAATAATTCGCACGCCCTTCGCCTGCTTGTGCTGCACGAGACATTTCCAACTTTCGAAGAGGAGCCTCAACATGAAGACGGCCCTGCTTTTGTCGCTGCTTTTGTCCTTTGGACTCTTTTCATTCGGCCAGACCCGGGATTCACAAGGGTCCAATCGACAGGATCTCTCAATTCTCAAAGGAGAGCAGGAGGCTCCCATGCTTGGAATACATTGGGCGCGGGGATTCAACCCGGCTGCTCGTGCACTGAAAGGGAGTAATCCTGACATGACCTATCATGGTGGCGTGATCATGCCGTCCACGGTGAGCGAGGCCATCTTCTGGGGGTCGAAGTGGAGCAACTCCTCCTTTGTGGGTGACAAGATTACGGGACTTGATTCCTGGTATGTAGGCTTCAGCGACTCCAACTATGCCAAGACGTCCGACGAGTACACGGGGTCGAACGGTCAGGTTGGTCCGTCCTTAACGCACAACGGCCATGTCATCGATACATCCACTGCTGCCAGTGGAAATTCCACCTCCGCGATCGTCGCTGAAGCGTGCAAAGAAATCAGCAATCCAGTCGACAACGGCTACTACCCCGTTTATGTTGACGTACCCCGGCGAAACGCTGGCTATTGCGCTTACCATACGTTTGGTTCCTGTCACGGCGTGACTATCCAGGTTGCATTCTTCTTCGATCTTGATGGAGATCCCGGCTGTGACCCCCAGGACACTTCCGGGTTGCATTCCCAAGGATTGGCGGCGTTGGCCAACGTCAGCGGACACGAACTCTCGGAAGCTCGCACTGATCCGGATTCTCCCGGCGCTTGGTATGATCGCCGCGGCCAAGAGAACGGCGATAAGTGCGCTTGGACCTTCAATGTTCCCCTCGTCTTGTTCAGCAATGGGACCGAGTGGAAGATTCAAGGGGAGTGGTCCAATAACTCTTACAACACGGGAACCGGCTACCCAAACAGCTCAGGGCAGAGAGGATGTCTCGACGGTCACTGAAGTGTCGCGCTAAAAAAAACCGAAACCCGCAGGCGCTAGGCAGGCTTGGCAATTTCAGCAGCGGACACGTTCTAACGAGAATCTTTCAGCAACGCTGACGCAGAGACAAGGGAGCTGCGTGAGCAGTCCCAGCCTCTGCTCCCTTCCTTTTAGCCGGGCCTGCTAACGGGGTTCTTGGGTGGAAGGGCAAATTTCCGATTTTCACCCTATGGGGTCGGGGTTAAGGGTCCCATCTGGTGAAAAGGCCACCCCCCTGGCGGAAGTCAAAACTTCTGAAAGAGTCTATGAGATGTTTGTCACGTGACTTGTGTCGTAACCCACCTTCGATGTCATGCAAGCGCCTGCAAACCAGCCTCACTTCATGCAACCCACATCGGTACATCGTGAGCCATCCTCATGTTCTCGATGCAACTTAAACTCACTCCTTGTCACTCTCTCCATCATCGACGGAAGCTATGACACGGATGAGGTCAAGAGGTTCGAGTCCTCCCGGATACTACCAGTTTTCACCCTCGCCGCCAGCTCTCCAACTTACTTTCCTGCACCGCCTGCGTGTCTTGGTCCAAAAATCATGCCGAAGAAGTCTCCCTTATTCCATTCCGGTATTCGATCACTCTGGGCAACCTGATAGCCGATGACAAAGTTCATCACGGCGCCTTTCGCCATCGACTCAAAGTCAATCGGCTGTTCGATGTTGTCGAGCGGGGTGTGGTAGCGCGTGACCAGCCACTTCTTCTGATACGCGAGCCCATCGATCTTCGGGTCGATGGCCTGGATTCCATCCGTCACGTCGACCGCAGGAATTCCCTGCAGCACGAACGCATACTGGTCGCTGCGGATGAAATTGTTTTCCTCCGGCATGGGATCCGGGGTCAGTTCGTATCCCAGCAATTTACCGGCAGTGGCCACCGCTTCGTACAGCGTGGAATGTTCGGCTCCGAGAGCAATTACATCCTTCATCGAGTAGTATTCGCCCGGAGCGCAGTCCATGTTGACGTTGGCGACGATTGACTCCAGCGGAACGGTCGGGTAGTGCACAAAATAGTCCGAGCCCAGCAGCCCCATCTCTTCTCCAGTCACGAAGACGAACAGAATCGAACGACGTGGCGGTGGTGACATATGCGCATACGCACGCGCGATCTCCAGCAGGGTCGCGACACCTGAGGCGTTGTCCAGAGCACCGTGGCACACGTTATCGCCGTCGACGGCGGGGCAGACTCCGAGATGATCAATGTGTGAGGTGAAGACGACGTGCTGGCCGCGCAGCTTGGGATCGGAGCCTGGTAACTCTGCAATGACGTTCGAACTCTGAACCACCCTTTGCACGGCCGCGTTGCGTAGGTGAGCGCTGGCTGGCAGCGGGAAGGCTTGCGGTTTGCTCGCACGTGCGGTCGCGAACACTTCCTCTAGCGTCTTCGGCGCTTCAGTAAAGAGCCTCGCCGTGGCCTGCTCGCTGAGAATTGCGCCGCTGCGCAACTCGGGAAAGTAGTTGTGAGGAGCACCTGCTTGATCGAGCCACAGCATCCCAGTGCGCAGCTGCGGCACGGACCAATCCCAAGGATACCGTTTCCAATCTTCCGGCAGTGCGATCTCCAGAATGCCGATGGCCCCGCGGGCAAGCGCGTTCTTGGTCTTCACGACCTCATCGTCGTAATAAGCCCTCACCGTCGAAGGGAAAGACGATGGCGCTCCACCGAGCACCACCACGATCTTGCCGTGCACATCCACTCCGGCATAGTCGTCGTATTTCTGCTGCGGAGCGGTTACTCCGAACCCTACGAAAACCAGCGGCGCATGGATGTCGCTTTCCGCCCGGCTCCCGTCCTTTGCGGGCGTCGCAAACGCCGGGTAAACCGCGAAGTCTTTCTCGTTTATCAGGACTTGCTCCCGGCCATTGACAGTGAGAGCGAGCGAACTGGCAGCCTCGTCGGTCACGGATTTCAGCAACTGAACTGATTGGTACCAGCCGCCAGATACGCCGGGGTGCAATCCCATGCCTTCAAGTTGCGCCGCGACATAACGCGCCGCAATGTCATAGCCCGGCGTGCCCGGCTCACGGCCTTGCAGCAGGCTGTCGGCCAGGAAGCGGATGTGCGCCCGAATCTGTTCCGGGCGGATCGCCTTCGTAGCCGCCTCGGCTGCATTGCGTGTCGACAGATCCTGGGCCGCGCCAGCCGTCGACCACAGCCCAACAACAAAAAACATCATCCCCAGATGACGTTTCATTCCGCGCCTCAAATGTGAAGTCTGTCCAGAGTAAACACGTTGCATCCGTTTGTCACGGGACAGACCGCTCGCAAAGCCAGATCTGGTTTGAGTTTTCGTCGAGTGGAAACTGCAAGGGCCAAGGGCCGAGGGAACGTGGTAGAGTGCTTTCTGGCTGGCCCCGTAGCTCAACTGGATAGAGCATCAGACTTCGGATCTGAGGGTTGGGGGTTCGACTCCCTCCGGGGTCGCCAGTACCCTCCGACGGCTTGATCGGAGGGCTTCCCACACCAGGGTCAATCGGGCGAGCACTGGTCATACAGGCCGGGTGCCCCACCCAAGCTCCGCTTGGGTGGGATACGTAATACCTTTTACGCTGACGCCTTCATGTCCCGACGCACCAGGCTCGAGTCCAGAAAGAAGCCCAGGCCTACCGTGAAGGGGATCGCGCCGAACGAGGCCGCGACCCAAGCGTCCGGTTCCACGCGCGCGATCAACGCAAAGGTTACGACGTAGCCGATGGCTGCTGCTACGAGCAAGATCCCCGCGCGCCGCGACCGGGCCACGTGCGAGAGTTCCGGTTCCATCGGCACATTCACCCCGCGGGCCAGCGCCGCCATGCGCTCATCGGTGCGCAGTTTCGAAACCCGGTACCAGCCGTACATCACGATCGCCACCAGCGGCACGGTGAAAAACATCACCACTGCCGCGAAACCCACGATATCGCCCATAACCTGCTCCTTGTTTGGTGCACTCTGCACCGCTGGACTTGTTTCTTAGTGGAAAGTACGCCACGGGCTTCAGGAAAGTTCCGGAAACCTTTACCATCGTTCGCACTTCCCGAGCCGCCTTGGGGGCGCGGTTGCATAAATCCGTTTGATCTGGTTGATAAGGTCTTTTTATTGGCCCGCTTGCGAGCCCGCACGGTAACCTGATCCGTTAACCTGAAGCCCGCGAAAGCCCTTGATTCCAAGTGACCACATTGTCCTAAAGGAGACTCATGTCGACTGAACTGCGGAATTTTCTCGCGATCCCGTACGACGAACTGGAGGAGATGAATCTGAAGGCGAAGCAGCAGCGCCTGGACCGCGTCGACCCGGAAAAGATCCGGGAGGAGCGGCTCAAATACCTGACCAACGAGAAGCGCGTCAAGGCCTTGACCGTGATGTTCAGCGACCTCGAAGGCCGGCTGCACATGCTCGACTACGACAAGAAGTTCCTGCTGAAGAACTACGAGAACCTGACCTTTGACGGTTCCTCCATCCGCGGCTTCACTGCGCAGCGGGAAAGTGACTTGCGTCTGGGGATCGACTGGTCCGCGTTCTACTGGGGCCCGGCCGATGTATTTGGACCGGGAAAGATCCTGGTCTTCGGCGAAGTGATCGACAAGAACGGCGAGCCCTATGCGGCCGACATCCGTAGCATGTTGAAGCTCTTTGCTGATGGCCTGCACAAGAAGAAGGGCTATACCCTCAACGCAGCCAACGAAATCGAAGGGTTCCTGTTTGACGGCCCTGATGCCGAGCGTCGCTTTCACGAGACCGGCAGGTTCGAGTACGTCAACACCGGCGGTTACTATCACTCGCTGCCCGGCGATCCGCTCCGCTCCTTCATCGATACTGTGGCGGAAGTGCAGCGCGCTATGGGATTCCAGAACGAAAAGGACCACCCGGAAGTCGCGCCTTCGCAGTTCGAAGTGAACTACAACTATGGCGAGGTCGTCGCCGCCGCCGACCAGATCCAGCTCTACAAGCTGGTGTGCCGCCAAGTGGCGCGCAACATGGGCTTGACCGCGTGCTTTCTGCCCAAGCCGATCGTCGGAGTCAACGGCAGCGGCATGCATACCAACATTTCTGTGAGCGAAAACGGCAAGAACCTGTTCTGGGATCCGAAGGGCGAAGAGATGCTCAGCAAGTTCGGCTGGGAGTTCCTCGACCGTGTGCTCACCGCCGGCAACGATCTCTGCCTGGTCTTCAACTCCAGTGTGAACGCCTACCGGCGACTTGATCCGCACTTTGAGGCCCCCAATCAACTCAAAGCATCAGCCGTGGACCGCGGATCGATGATCCGCATTCCCATCGGCAACCAGCGCAGTATGCGCATTGAAGTGCGCGCGGTGGCCCCCGACGCCAACCCGTACATGGTTATGTATTCCATCTTCAAGACGGGTCTGGAGGGTGGCACTGCGAAGATCACGAACCTGCGCCAGGCGGAACGCTACTTGCCCGACAACATCTACACCGCCATCGACGACTTCCGCAAAGCCGAGTGGACGACGAAGCTGCTGGGTGAAGACGTGAAGGCCCGTTATGCCGACTTGAAGCAGGCGTCAGCCGACCGTTGCCCACATCAGCTGGGAACCATCGTCAAGCCCTCGGAAGTGCAGTTTCACCACGAGGTGTACAACCAGTATCTGTGGAATCTGTTTTAGAAGCATCCCTTTGGGGCTTCAAAGGATCCAAAGCCGCCCCGGTCAAAACCGGGGCGTTCTTGTCTGCGCACATTTGAGATGAACTCGTCGGGATCGGCCGTTCGATCTTGCCGTAGAAACTTAGAACGTGCCCGCCAGAGATGGGCTCAGTGCGGCCCGCACGCGTTGCAGACGCTGCAGCAGGTCCAGATCACTCGATACATCGCTGCCCGAAACCCGTGGGCCGCTGCGGCGGAGCTCTTCACGCAACCGGATCAGCAAAAGGTGTTGCGCCAGTTCTGGGGCATCGGATCCGCTGACAATGTTCTCGCGCGCCAGACCAACCTCCACCGGAGAGTCACCCATCGACACGCGGAACAAC
>Ga0182039_10000350_pt1 | contig 23647 bp, 30 predicted proteins | sample sta12Can44000111_FD_125975 | JGI IMG/M metagenome (GOLD analysis project Ga0182039, IMG submission 125975) | Lab enrichment of tropical soil microbial communities from Luquillo Experimental Forest, Puerto Rico - statanox.12C.anox.44.000.111 | ecosystem: Environmental > Terrestrial > Soil >...
CGCTGTTGAAGAACGCTCATGTCGTCATCGCTTCGGCGCTCGAGCCGGCCTTCGCAGTACGGGCAGATTGGCCGGTTGGAGAATTCTGCATTGTTAACATTCGTCGTAAAGCCGCAGGTGCGGCATTGCAGTCGTCCAGAAATTCGCGAGCGCACAGTCTCTTCTGAAACCTCAAGCCAAATCACAGCGTCGACGGATGTGTGCAAACTGCCCAATATGGATCCTAAACTTTTAGCCTGCGGCAACGTTCTCGGAAATCCATCGAATACAAAACCGTAACCACCGTGCAAGTGCAGCCAATCTTCTATCAGCTTTACGATGGTTTTGTCCGGAACTAAATCACCGCGCTGCAGCATTCCAGCTGTCTCCAAACCAAGCGGCGTGCCCAGGTCTCTTTCGCGTCGCAAAATCGCACCAGGAGACGTCACTGGGATTCCAAATTGACGGGTGATCAGTTCCGCCTGCGTTCCTTTGCCGGAACCGGGAGCGCCGAGTAAAACGAGTCGTCGCTTCACTTCGATGCCAAAAACGCCGCGACGCCGCCGATTACGATGATGGCGATGCCAACATAGAGCCACATGAGCGTGCGCTGCGCGGCCGCTTCCCCGCGCACATAAGCGGAGCGACCGGTAAATCCGCCGCGCACGCGACCTTTGCGCAGAAACCCGTCGTAATGCCGCTGAATCAAATGCGTTTCAACTTGCCGCATCGTGTCCAGCATCACACCAACAATGATCAGTAAACTCGTACCGCCGAAAAATTGCGCGGTCACTTGCGGAACATGAAGGCCCTGGCTCAACAAACTCGGTAGCACTGCGATCAGTGTTAGAAAAATTGCGCCCGCGAACGTAAGGCGCGTCATGGTGTAATCCAGAAACTCGGCCGTTGGCTTTCCCGGACGCACGCCCGGAATGTAACCGCCGTACTTTTTCAAATCGTCTGCGATTTGGGACGGCTGAAACTGTGTCGCGACCCAGAAATAACTAAAAAAGAAAATCATCGCCGCGAGAACCACGTAATGCAGCCAACCGGTCGAAAGCATTTCGGAAATCTGGCGCGCAGTCGGACTATTCGGGAACGCCCAGCTCACAATTTGATTCGGGAACAACAACAGCGCCCACGCAAAAATAATCGGCATCACGCCGGGGTAATTCACTTTCAGCGGCATGTACTGCGTGTTACCACCGTACTGTTTGCGGCCGACAACACGCTTCGCGTATTGGACGGTGATCTTGCGTACCGCTTGCGTGATCGCGATGACGCTCGCGATCACAATTAACAAAAACGCGACCATCAACACGAGAATGGCGGGATTGACCTGACTCGTGCCGGTTTCCGCCGACGGCACGAAAGTTTTCCACGCCTGCGCCAAGGCGGCCGGCAAACGCGCAACAATGCCGATCGTGATGATCAAGGAAATACCGTTCCCGATTCCACGCTCAGTGATTTGATCGCCGAGCCACATTAGCAGCAACGTTCCCGTCGTGAGTGAGATCACAGTCACGGCGCGAAACACCCATCCGGGATCATCGACCAGCGGAATTCCCAATCGCTGAATCGTCTCCGAAATTCCGGGCAACGCGACGCGATATGCTTCCGGATGCTGGAACGAAATCGCGAGCAAGTACCCTTGGAAAATGCAAAGACCGACGGTCATGAACCGCGTGTACTGCATGATTTTTTGCCGGCCGCCGTCTTCACGCGCGAGTCTCCCGAGTTGCGGAATCACCGCCGACAGCAGTTGCATCATAATCGACGCGCTGATGTACGGCATGATGCCAAGCGAAAAGATTGCGCAGTTCTCCAACGCGCCGCCGCTGAACAAATTCAACAACGCCGCGAGCTGGCCGCCAGACTTTTCAGTGAGCGCGCTGCGAAACCATTCCTGCAAAACGGCCTGATTAACTCCAGGCGTGGTGATCGCCGCGCCGAGTCGCACAACGACGACAACTGCGAGCGTGAAAAGAATTCGGCGACGCAGCTCCGGAATCTTGAGGGTGTTAACAAAGGCCGAGACCATTTCCGAAAACTACCGTGTCTTTTTCTTCGCGTTCGGCCGCGATTTGGTTGTCGATCTCTTCTTCGACGTCTCTTCCTTCGCCCCTTGATCGACATCTGTCGCGATCGCCGCCGGCTCTTTTGCGGTTCGATCGTCCCGCCGTGGCGGGATGATTGTTCCGCCGGCTTTCTCGATCTTCGCCTTGGCCGATTCGCTTACTTTATCGGCTTCGATCTTCAGTGGGTGCTTCAATTCGCCGTCACCCAGAATCTTGATTCCAGCGATATCTCCACGCACGAGTTTCGATTCGCGCAGCAATTGTTCGTTTACAATCGTGCCCGCCTTGAATTCATTCAAATCGCTGAGATTCACGATTGCGTAGTTTGCGCGAAACGCGGCGTTGTTGAAACCGCGCTTCGGCAAACGTCGAATCAGCGGCATTTGTCCACCTTCGAATCCGAGACGAATGCTGCCGCCCGAGCGGGCTTTCTGACCTTTGTGTCCTTTTCCGCTGGTCTTCCCGTGACCGGAACTTTCGCCACAACCGAGTCGCTTAACGCGATGACGCGCGCCTGGACGCAGTCGCAAATTATGTAACCGCATCATAATTGTGTTGTGGCTGCCTTTCCGTCGCCGCCTTTGATTCCGCGCATTTTGAAAATCTCATCTTTGCGCCGCAACGACTTCAATGCCGCAATCGTGGCCTTGACCACGTTCGCGTGATTGCTCGAGCCGAGCGATTTCGCAAGTACGTCGCGAATTCCCGCCGCTTCGACGACCGCGCGCACGCCGCCGCCAGCAATCACGCCCGTTCCCGGCGATGCTGGTCGCAACAAAACGCGGCCGCCGCCAAATTCGCCGATCGTCTCATGCGGAATCGTATTTTCGTAGAGCGAGACTCTCTCCATCGATTTCTTCGCCGCCTCAGATGCTTTTCGAATCGCTTCCGAAACTTCGTTCGCCTTTCCAAATCCAACGCCCACCGAGCCGTCGTGATCGCCTGCGACAATCAACGCGCTGAAACTGAATCGGCGTCCGCCTTTCACGACTTTCGCGCAGCGATTGATGAACACGACCTTTTCGGTCGTATCGCCTTTCTGCGCCGGCGCTTTGTCAGTGCTTCGTGAATCCGGTCGTCTGCCTTTGCCTGCTGGTGCTACCATAAAATTAAAACTTTAATCCTCCTTCGCGCGCCGCGTCCGCGAGCGCTTTGACCTTGCCCTGATATTGAAACCCACCGCGGTCGAACACAACGTTTTCGATTTTCTTCCCGCGCGCGCGTTCAGCCAATGTCTTTCCAACAACTTCTGCGGTGGCGCGATTTGCGCCCGGCTTGTTTTTCCCAAGCACAGCTTTCTCGATCGTCGACGCCGCGATCAACGTTTTGCCCGCGTCATCGTCGATGACCTGCGCGTAAACGTGTTTGCCGGAAAAATAGATCGACAGTCGCGGACGCGCGGCCGTTCCCGAAACCTTTTTTCGGATCCGCCGATGCAATCGCTGCCGAGCTGCTTTTCGATTGAACGCCATAAAATTACTGGACTGTCTTGCCTTCCTTGCGGCGAATTTGCTCGCTGGCATAACGAACGCCTTTGCCCTTGTACGGTTCCGGCGGGTAGTAACGACGAATGTCCGCAGCGACCTGGCCTACAACTTTTTTGTCCGCGCCTTCGATTATAATCTTCGTCTGATCTGTTACAGTGATCTTGATGTCCCTTGGAATCGTAAACGTGATTGGGTGCGAGAAACCGAGGCTCAGATTCAGTTTCTGACCCTGCACGGCAGCTTTGAAACCCACACCTTCGATCTCAAGATTTTTCATAAAACCTTCACTGACGCCAACGACCATATTATGCACAAGAGCGCGCGAAAGACCGTGCAACGCCTTCACGCCGCGCGTTTCCGCGTCGCGCGCCAGCGATACGTGATTGTCCTTCACACTGCCTCTAATCTGGCGCGGCAACTTCCATCTCAATTTGCCTTTCGGCCCTTCGACCGAAACGGCGCCGTCATTATCGATGTTGACTTTGACTTTGGCCGGAATGTCGACCGGTTTATTCCCAATTCGCGACATAAAAATCACCAAACATAGGCGAGCAGTTCGCCGCCCACTTTTTGTTTCTTCGCCTCGCGCCCCGACATAACACCGCGCGACGTCGATAAAATGACGGTCCCCATTCCGCCGAGGACCCGCGGTATTTCGTCGGCGCCAACGTAACGCCGCAGACCGGGACGACTCACGCGCTTCAATCCGCTAATCGCACATGTGTGATCAACCAGCTTGTTCGTAATCTTAATCTGCGGATGCGCCGTTTTCGTGTCTACCACGTAATCGGTGATGTAGCCTTCGTTCTTTAGAATGCGAACGATCTCAGCTTTCAGCTTCGAGTACGGTACGTAGACCTCCATTTTCTGCGCGCGCGCGCCGTTGCGCATGCGAGCAAGCAAATCTGCGATTGGATCTGTAACCGTACTCATGAATTAAGCGGCCCGCTCTTGCCCAGTTGGTCCGCCGTTGGACGGAGTCTTCGTAGTGAGCTTTTTCGCGCGATCGGCGAATGGCATTCCCATTTCGCTCAACAGCGACCGGGCCTCTTCGTCCGTTCGCGCAGTAGTCACAATAGTAACATCAAAACCGATGTTGCGCTTGATTTTATCCAGTTCGACCTCCGGGAAAATCGTCTGATCGGCCACGCCGAGTGTGTAATTGCCGTGGCCGTCAAAACAGCGTGCTGAAACACCGCGAAAGTCGCGGATACGCGGCAAAGCCGCCTTGATCAAACGTTCGAGAAATTCATACATCCGATCGCCGCGCAACGTCACTTTCGCGCCGATCACTTGATTCTTGCGCAGTTTGAAATTCGCGATGCTTTTCTTGGAACGCGTCTCGGCCGGTTGCTGGCCGGTAATCAGCGCCAACTCTGCCTTCGCTTCGTCGAGCGCCTGCTTCACATCCGGTTGCGATCCGACGGAAGAGTTAATCACCACTTTCTCGACTCGCGGAATCTGGTGAACGTTTTTGTACTTGTGCTGTTGGCGCAAGGCGGGTACCACGCGCTCTTTGTAATAACGGTAAAATTCGTTTTCCATTACGCCGCCTTTTTCTCAAGTTCCTTCTTCGATTTTGCCTTGGTCTTTTTCTCTGCCTTCTTGTCGATCAACTTCACATTCGAGATATGAATCGGGCCTTCGCGCTCGGCGATTTTGCCCTGCGGATTGTCCTGCGACTTGCGCAGATGCTTCTTAATAATGCGCACACCTTCAATCAGCACCCGTTGCTTGCTCGGGATCACCTCGAGGATTTTGCCTGAGGAACCTTTGAAGTTCCCGGAAATCACTTCGACCTCGTCACCTTTTTTGACGTGAAATTTTGTTCGGCTCATAAAACCTCCGGCGCTAACGAAACGATCTTCATGAAATTGCGCTCGCGCAGTTCGCGGGCGACCGGACCAAAAATGCGCGTCCCGCGCGGATTCAAGTCTTTGTCGATGATGACGATCGCGTTATTGTCGAAGCGCAGGAACGAACCATCATCGCGGCGAATCGGCTGCCGCGTGCGGACGATAACCGCGCGAACAACTTCGCCTTTCTTCACCGTACCCGTCGCACTCGCCTCTTTGACGTTGGCGGTGATCACATCTCCGATCCCAGCGTAAAGCGTGGCCTTGCCGATCACGCCGATCATCGTCGCCATCCGCGCGCCGGTGTTGTCCGCTACTTCGAGTCTGGATCTAATTTGTACCATTAAGAAACCTTACTCTTGCGCTTCGTCCTCTCCCTACTTCCGCAAAACCTCCACCAATCGCCAGCGTTTCAATTTACTGAGCGGGCGCGTTTCCATGATCCGCACCGTGTCGCCGGTCTTTGCTTTGTTCTCCTCGTCGTGCGCATAAAAGCGTCGGATCTGTTTCACGATCTTGCCGAACTTCGGATGCGGTACGCCCGTAGTTGTTTGCACGACGATCGTTTTGTTCATCCGATCGGAAATGACTTCGCCGACGCGCGTCTTGCGCGTCGCACGCGTGTATTTCACCGGAAGCGGCGGAGGTTGTGCTGTTCGTTGCGAAACTTGCTCGGCCATAAATTATTTCTTCTTCTTCGCTCTCGATTCGTCAGCCGGAATAGTCTGCGGCTGCTTCGCGCGCTGTGAAAGAATCGTTTCGATTCGAGCGACATCGCGGCGGATCAAACGCAAACGGCTCGGCTGCTCAAGCTGACCACTCTGCTGCTGCAAACGCAGATGCAATCGCTCCTGACGAAGATCGCGTCGCTTAGTCAGCAACTCGTCCGTGCTCATCTCAACGATTTCTTTAATTTTCACGTTCGTTAGGCTGCGGCCACGTGGTGGCGGCTGATAAATTTTGTGCGCACCGGCAATTTGTCGGCGGCCAGTCGCAGCGACTCGCGCGCAAGCGATTCCGTTAAGCCATCCAGCTCAAACAAAATGTTTCCCGGCCTCACCGTCGCGACCCAAAACTCAGGCTGTCCTTTTCCTTTACCCATTCGCGTTTCCGGCGGACGCGCCGTCACGGATTTGTCCGGGAAAATCCGGATCCAGAGTTTGCCTTTGCGTTTCATGTTGCGAGTCAACGCAACGCGCGCGGCTTCGATCTGCGTGTTAGTGATCCACGCGCGTTCGAGCGTTTGCAGGCCGAACTCGCCGAAGTTGATTCGGAGATTGCGCGAAGCAGTCCCCTTGCGACTTCCCCGTTGGAACTTGCGATACTTCACTCTTTTGGGCATCAAGGGCATAAAAATCTCCTACGCTTCGACTGGTTCGGTGCCGATCGGAGGGGGCGCGGCTGAGACGGGCGCCTCACTCGGCGCTTCTTCCTTCTTACAAATCCAGCATTTCACGCCGATCTTTCCATAAACCGTGTTCGCTTCCGCAAATCCGTAATCGATTGCCGTGCGCAACGTGTGCAGCGGCACTTTCCCTTCCCGATACCATTCCGAGCGCGAAATTTCGGCGCCATTCAATCGGCCCGAGCAGCGCAAACGAATTCCTTCCGCACCAAAATCCATCGCCGTCTGCACTGCTTTCTTCATCGCCCGGCGGTAGGCGATTCGGCGTTCGATCTGCAACGCTACGTTCTCAGCGACCAATTGTGCGTCGAGCTCAGGCGTCTTGATCTCCTGGATGTCGATCTTGATTTGTTTGCCCCGCGCCATCTTGGAAATTTCTTCGGTCATCTTTTCAATTTCAGCGCCTTTGCGTCCGATCACGATTCCGGGACGTGCCGTATGAATCGTGACGCGAATCGAGTTCCACGCGCGTTCGATCACGATTTTCGACACCGCTGCGAACTGCAGTTTCTTCTTTACATAGTCGCGGATCTCAAGATCGTTGTGCAAGAATTCCGGCAGTTCCTGCGGAGAGGCGTACCAGCGCGAACGCCAGTCGCGATTCACGCCGAGTCTGAATCCAATCGGATTAACTTTTTGTCCCATAAAATTTATTTCTTCGCTGCTGATTTCGCAGTTTTCTTCGTCGTCTTCGGTTTTTTCTCAGTCGTGACGCCTTTTTCTTCGGCTTTGTCTGCGGCCGCTCGCTTCTTTTCCAGCTTTTCGTCCGTCAAAATAATCCGAATGTGACTCGTCCGTTTCAAGATTCGCGCGCCACTGCCGCGCGCGCGCGTCATCATTCGCTTGAAAGTCGGACCTTCACCGACGACCGCTTCCTTCACCACCAGAACATCAGCCTTCAAGTTCGCGTTGTTCTCCGCGTTCGCGATCGCGCTCTTCAATGTCTGAGTGATTAGGAGCGCAGCCTTCTTCGGCGTGAAAGCGAGAATATCCAGCGCCGCCGAAACTGGTAGACCCTGGATCTCTCGCATTACTTCGCGCGCCTTGAACGGCGAAATCCGCGCGTACCTGTGTATCGATCTAACTTCCATTTATTTAAAACTCACTTTTGAGACATCGACTTGGAGCCGATCCCCCACCTTAATTTTTTCCTTTCGCGAATTCTCAATCACCGCGCCGCAAATTCGTTGACGCACGTCCACCACGCCGTCGCGATCTTTTCATCGCCGCGCATCGCGCGGAGCGGCATTCCAATCTTCACCCCGTGCTGCTCGCCAATGTTCGCGAACACAAACGGCCATTCCTCTTTCACCCTGAGCACACTAGGGTCCATCACACTCGATTCAGTCAAAGAACTATTTTCCTGCGCCTGCGCGACCGAAGCCGCGACAAGGCACCAAAAACCGCAGCGAGTTGATAGCTGATTGTTGATAGTTTCACCGTCGCAACGCGCGCTGGCTCATTTTTCTCAACTCTCAACTAAAACTACTTCGTTACCTTCGCCGTGTGCGAACCGTGCTTCTTAAAGATTCGCGTAGGCGAAAACTCGCCGAGTTTATGTCCGACCATGTTCTCGGTGATGAAAACGGAATGAAAAGTCTTCCCGTTGTGCACCAAAAACGTGTGGCCGACAAAATCCGGCGTCACCATCGAGCGCCGCGACCAGGTCTTGATCGCCTTTTTCGAGCCCGAGGCGCTCATCTTGTCGATCTTCTCGAGAAGATGCGCTTCGACGAAGGGTCCTTTCTTTAGTGATCTTCCCATAAAAAAAATCAAATTTTCTTCTTTGCTTTACACCGCTCCAAAATGAACCGGTCACTCGGTTTGCGCTTCGCCCGCGTCTTGAATCCTTTGGCCAGTTGTCCCCACGGACTGACCGGATGGTGACGGCCGCCGCCGCCTTTTGATTTACCCTGACCGCCGCCCATCGGGTGGTCGATCGGGTTCATCACCATTCCGCGAACATGCGGCCGACGTCCCTGCCAACGTGTGCGACCCGCCTTTCCGCTGGAAACATTCATGTGATCGACGTTGCCAACCTGGCCGACCGTCGCGAAACAGTTCTCGTGAATCCGGCGCACTTCACCAGACGGCATCTTCACCAGCGCGTAACCGCCTTCGAGGTTATTGAGAATCGCTTGCTGGCCTGCGCTGCGCGCGACTTGTCCGCCGCGGCCCGGACTCAATTCAATGTTGTGAACGTTCGTGCCGAGCGGAATCGCGCGCAGCGGCAACGAATTCCCGAGATCAGGCGCAACATCGTTGCCGGCGACAACCTTGGCTCCGACTTGAAGCCCATTCGGAGCGAGGATGTAGCTCATTACGCCATCGGTGTACTTAATAAGAGCGATGCGCGCCGAGCGATTCGGGTCGTATTCAATGCCGACCACTTCCGCGGCCACACCGTGTTTACGACGTTTGAAATCGACCTTGCGATAATGCTGCTTGTGACCGCCGCCGATGTGACGTGAGGTCAGCCGACCATAATTGTTGCGACCGCCGGTTTTTTTCTTCGGTTCCAACAAACTCTTGACCGGAGTCCCCTTCGAAACTTCGTCAAAGGCCGGGGTTTGTTTGAAACGCTGGACCGGCGTAAGCGGACGATAATTCTTGAGCGCCATAAAATTAAACGAGTTCGATCTTCTCGCCTTCCGCGAGCGTCACGATCGCCTTCTTCCAATGTGCGCGCCGTCCGAGCGGTCCCCGGACGCGCTTTTGCTTGCCGGCGTAGTTGCACGTGTTCACTTCGACCACCTTCTTTTGAAACAAACGCTGAACTGCATCCTTGATTTGCGCCTTGTTTGCGCGGGGACTGACGCGAAAAACGTACTTGTTCTGCTTTTCGCTCATCAGCGTCGACTTTTCGGTCAACGAGGCCGTCTCGATAATTTCGTGCGGCTCGCTCATTTGATCCTTTCTGCCAGTTTCTCGAGCGCTTTTGAGGTCACCAGAATTTTCTGGAACGCAAGCAACTGCTCGGTGTTCACGTCTGCCGCGGTCGCCAGTTTCACCGGCTTCACGTTACGGGCCGATTTATAAGTTTTGTCGTCGAACGAATCGGAAACGATTAGCACTTTCTCAGCGTCGGTTTGTTTCCGGACAAGATCGACAAACGCTTTCGTTTTGATTTCAGAGACGGCGAAGTTGTCAATCGTCAGAACGTCACCGGCCTTGATGCGTTCGCTCAACGCCTTTTGCAGCGCGAGACGGCGCACTGACTTGGAAACTTTCTTGGAATAATCGCGCGGCTTTGGTCCAAACACCACGCCGCCGCCACGCCAGATTGGTGACGAAACATAACCGGCTCGCGCGCGACCAGTTCCTTTTTGCCGCCACGGTTTGGCGCCGGACATATCGACTTCGGCTTTCGTTTTCGTGTTCGCCGAACCGGAACGTCGTGCCGCGCGCATCGCAACGACAACGTCGTGAACGGCTTGCGAACCGCGACCATTTTCGATGATGTCGATCTCGGCCTCCTTGGCCGCGGCTTTTGTTAAGACTTTCGCGCTCATTTCTTGTCGGACTGATCAACTGTCTTCTTCGGCTTCTTCGTGGCCGCCGCGGCGTCTGCCTTCGCGTGCTGGTGATGCAGCGCGATTCGAGCCGCCGGATTCTTGATGGCCGGCCTAACGACAACGTAGCTGCCGTTCGAACCCGGCACCGCGCCGCTCACTAAAATCACTTTCTCGGCCTCGCGAACCTGCATGATTTGCAGGTTCTGCACGGTCACGCGTGCATCACCGAGATGGCCGGCCATGCCCATGTTTTTCCAAATGCGACCCGGTGTTGAACGATTTCCGATCGCGCCATTGCGCCGATGCGTCTTCGAACCATGCGTCGAGCCTTGTCCGGCGAAATTGTGTTTCTTCATCACACCTTGGAAGCCTTTGCCCTTGGAGCGGCCGATCACATCGACGAAGTCGCCTGCCTGAAACTGCGTGACGCTCAAATTCACTTCGCCTTCCGGCGGATCGGTCTTCAGGCGGAATTCGCGAACGAATCGCCGCGGCTCGACGCCCGCTTTTTTAAAATTGCCGAGCGCCGCTTTGCTGACGCGCGATTCCTTTTGCGCAGCAAAACCGACTTGCACGGCCGAGTAGCTGTCGTTCTCATTCGTTAGGCGACGCAAAAGAACGTTATCGCCCGCCGCGATCACGGTCACAGGATGCAGCCGACCGTTGACGTCGTAGACGCTGGTCATGCCAATTTTTTGTCCTAGTAAACCGATGCTCATGTGGGCGACGTGGGAAATTTCTCAAGCGGCTAAATCTTAATCGTAATATCAACGCCCGCGGGCAGGTTCAGTTTCTTCAATTCATCCACCGTCTTCGCGGTCGGTTCGATAATGTCGAGTAACCGCTTGTGCGTGCGGATCTCAAACTGATCCATCGATTTTTTATCGACGTGCGGGGAACGATTGACCGTAAACCTCTCGATCAACGTCGGCAGCGGAATCGGTCCGGCCACGCGCGCGCCAGTACGCTTCGCTGTCTCAACGATCTCGACCGCGGATTGATCGAGCATTCGATGATCGAACGCCTTCAACCGAATGCGAATGCGTTGGCCGTCCGTCATTTCGTCTCCTTCTGATCAAGAATCGCCGCGACCAAATTCTGCGGCACCGGCGCAAAATGTGACGGCTCCATCGAGTAGCTCGACCGGCCCTTCGACAACGAGCGAATCGCGGTCGCGTAACCGAACAATTCCGCCAGTGGAACCTCGGCATTAATGATCGCCAAATTGCCGCGCGACTCGATGCTCTTAATCGCGCCACGGCGACGGCTCAGGTCGCCGCAAATGTCCCCCTGAAATTCTTCCGGCGTAATGTTTTCCACCTTCATAATCGGCTCGAGCAGGATCGGTTTGCCCTGCTTGAAACCGTCCTTCATTGCAAAGATCGCTGCCATTTTGAACGCGAGCTCGCTCGAATCGACTTCGTGGAAACTTCCGAACACGATGTCGCATTCAACATCGACCACGGGATAGCCACCGAGCACGCCGTCGAGCACCGCTTCTTCAACACCTTTCTTGACCGCCGGGATGTACTCGCGGGGAATGATTCCGCCGACGATTTTGTTCTCGACGATCAGGCCCTTGCCGCGTTCGGCTGGGCGCAAATCGACTTCAACGTGGCCGTACTGGCCGCGACCACCGGATTGCTTGATCAACTTGCCCACGCCGTGCGCGTTGCCCGTGATCGTCTCGCGATACGCGATCTGCGGTTTGCCCGCGTTCGCGTCTACTTTGAATTCACGGAACATGCGGTCGCGAATGATTTCCAAATGGAGCTCGCCCATGCCGGCGATGATCGTCTGGCCGGTGTCTTCATGGGTGTAAACGCGGAACGTCGGATCTTCCTCGGCCAGTCGCTGCAACGCAGTCGCCATTTTTTCCTGGTCCAACTTCGTCTTCGGCTCAATCGCCATTGAAATAACTGGATCGGGAAACGACGGCGGCTCGAGGAGAATCGGATGCTCTTCGTCGCAGAGCGTGTCACCGGTAGTGATGTTTTTAATTCCGACGATCGCCGCGATATCACCCGAGTAACAGGTCTCGATGTCTTCGCGTTTGTCGGCCTGAATTTGAATCAATCGAGAAATGCGCTCGCGCTTGTTGGTGCGCGGGTTGTAGACCGTGTCGCCCTTGCTCAGCGTGCCTGAGTAAACGCGGAAGAAAACCAGTTTTCCAACGAACGGATCGCTCCATAACTTGAACGCAAGCGAGCAGAACGGCGCGTTGTCATCCGTCGGCGCTTCCATCGGCTCACGCGTGTCGGGGTTTTGACCCTTGGCCGGCGGAATATCGAGCGGGCTCGGCAAGTAATCGACGACGGCATCGATCAAATATTGAATGCCAATGTTCTTTAGCGCCGAGCCGCCGATCACCGGCACAAATTTGTTTGCGATCGTCTGGCGACGGATTGCCTTCTTCAACAGCCTCGGTGCGACCGGCTTTTCTTCGAGAACAACTTCGGCAACTTCGTCGTCGATGTTTGAAACCTGTTCGACGAGATCGTTGTGCGCTTTCTCTACCGTATCGACATATTCCTTCGGCACTTCTGTGACTTCATATGTCGATCCAAGCTGATCGTTCTCCGAATAGATGATCGCCTTCTTATTAATGGCATCAAGCTGTCCGCGTAGTTGATCTTCCTTCCCGAGCGGCAACAAAATGGGCCAGGCGTTCGCGCCGAGTTTTTTGTGAATGCTGTCGACCGACAGTGCGAAATCGGCGCCGACCCGATCCATCTTGTTAATGAAGGCCAATCGCGGGACGTTGTATTTCGTCGCCTGGCGCCAAACCGTTTCCGATTGAGGCTGCACACCGGCGACGCCGTCGAAAACTGCGATCGCGCCGTCAAGCACCCGCAGCGAACGCTCCACTTCAGCCGTGAAATCGACGTGACCCGGCGTGTCGATGATGTTGATCCGCTGCTTGACGCCTTCGAAAATCTTGTGAACGCCTTCTTCTTCTTTCTGCGCCCACGAGCATGTCGTTGCCGCCGAAGTGATCGTGATTCCGCGTTCGCGCTCCTGCTCCATCCAGTCGGTGACGGTAGTGCCTTCATGCACTTCACCCATCTTGTGGATGTAGCCGGTGTAAAACAGCACCCGTTCCGTGATCGTCGTTTTGCCCGCGTCAATGTGCGCAGCGATGCCGATGTTCCGAGTCCGTTCGAGCGGGAACTTGCGAGTTGGCGAATTCGGATTTTTCGCGCCGGATTTTTTCTCGAGAGTCGCCGTCGCCATAAACTTACCAGCGGAAATGCGCAAACGCGCGGTTCGCCTGCGCCATTTTGTGAGTGTCTTCGCGTTTCTTGATCGCGTTTCCCTGACCGGCGGCCGCGTCCTTGATTTCCTGCGCAAGCGCTTCCGCCATCGACACGCCTTTGCGCGTGTCGGCGTATTGAACGATCCAACGCGTCGCCAAAGAAATCTGGCGGGCCGGAGCGACCTCCATCGGCACCTGATAAGTCGCACCACCGACGCGACGCGATTTCACCTCCAAGCGCGGACGAACATTCTCGATCGCCTTGTTTACGACTTCGAGCGGATCGACGGAGTCGGAGCCTTCGCGCGATTTATCGATCGCCGTGTAGACAATGCGCTCGGCGAGCGATTTCTTGCCGCGCTTCATCACCGTGGTAACGAGGCGAGCAACTGTCGGACTTCCATAACGGGAATCGACGCGCTCTTCCTTTTTGTAAACTCTCTTCCGTCGCGACATTGTCGATCTTCTGTTTCAAAATTTACTTTTTCTCTTCCTTGGCCGCTGCCGGCGCTGCTTTCGCCGCGCCGCCTCCGCCAGCCGCGCCACCTTTCGGGCGCTTCGCTCCATATTTGGAGCGACCACGCCGACGTCCATCGACGCCCAGCGCGTCAAGCGTGCCCCGCACAATGTGATAGCGCACGCCCGGCAAGTCCTTTACTCGTCCCCCGCGCACGAGCACGATCGAGTGCTCCTGCAGGTTGTGCCCCTCGCCCGGAATGTAGGCAATCACTTCCTGGCCATTCGTCAACCGCACTTTTGCCACTTTCCGCAGGGCAGAATTCGGCTTCTTCGGAGTGCGCGTCATCACCTGCACGCACACGCCGCGACGCTGGGGACAATTGGTCAGCGCCGGTGACTTCGATTTCACCGACACCCTCCGCCGTCCCTTCCGAATCAACTGGTTAATCGTGGGCATTTTTAAATACAAAAGCGCCGCCAAAAACCTCGAGTTCCGGGCGACAAAAAACCCGCTCAAACGCGTTAACACACTGTCACGCGCCTGACGCGGTGAGCCGCCACTATAGAGAAGAAAATCGCATTCCGCAAAGAACAATTTGCGAAAACGCGGCTAAATCCGCATTTAGTGATTTGCCAAAAAACCGGCCGTCAAATCGCAGCCCAACCCAGCCCTCCTTCGGAATCAGGTTTTTCAGCTTCTTGCAAGCGTCGCGACGCGACGAGTGGAATGTCCCACCATCCTTCCTCTACGAGGCTTGATTCTGACCTTGGTTGATTTCTTCAGGCGCTGGGCCTGCGGCACTAGTGTAGCAGCAAACCCAGTAGGGTGATTTTTCTCGTTGCCAAAGTGATGCCATGACGAGCGAGAACATGCGACAATGTCAATAATGTTCTCACTTGTCGATTTTACCTTGGAAAATGGATAGATCCCACGGAGCGGAATCTATACTTCGGATCGCTTCCCTCATCGTTTGGACGAATCGTTTCCCCGGCTTGCGAGCCCGCCGCTTCCTTGTCCCGCGAAAATAACGGAGCGCTCGGCAAAAACAGCTAGGCCGCGATCAAAACCGCAAACGATTGAAACGGCTTCAGTAACGTGACGCGACTCGTGGGCACACGTTTCAAATGAACCCGACTTCGACATTGCTTTGCAAGTCGATAACGACTTCGGTTGCGGAAAACGGAGACGGCCGCACAGTGGCGCGTGTTTGAACTCCTTTCCAAAGATCGCGACTCCGGGGCGCGCCACGGACGATTAACGACGGCGTACGGAGCCATTGAAACGCCGGCGTTCATGCCGGTTGGAACGCAAGGGAGCGTGAAAGCCGTCAGTCCGCACGAATTGCACGAGCTGAATGTGTCGATCGTTCTTGGCAATACGTATCACTTGTTCGTCCGGCCAGGGATTGAAGTGATTAAACACCTCGGAGGTCTGCACAAATTCATGAATTGGGACCGGCCGATCCTGACTGACAGCGGCGGCTATCAGATTTTCTCGCTTGCTAAATTGCGAAAGATCACCGAAGCCGGCGTGCATTTTCAAAATCATGTGGACGGGAGCACGGCATTCATATCGCCGGAGAGCGCGATGGAAATCCAAGCCACGTTGGGAAGCGATATCGCGATGGTGCTTGATGAATGTCTGCCGTGGCCGTGCGAATACGATCACGCCGCAAAGAGCGCAGAGACGACTACGCGTTGGGCGAAAAGATGCAGAGAATGGCTGAACGAAAACGCGTTCCGCTCAGGATTTGTTGCTGAGTCTGAGAAACCCGCTGCCACTACAGAACCAGCGCACGTGCGCCAGCTTGTTTTCGGTATAGTCCAAGGCGCGACGTTTGAAAAGCTGCGTAGGCAAAGCGCGCAGGCAGTTGTCGATCTTGATTTCGATGGATACGCAATCGGCGGGGTCAGCGTTGGCGAACCGGAGGAAGAAATGTTTCGCGCGGTCGAATCGAGCGAACCGACATTGCCTGCGGACAAACCGCGTTACGCCATGGGACTGGGAACTCCGCCGCAATTGTTGGAGCTGATCGCGCGCGGCCTGGACATGTTCGATTGTGTTTTGCCAACGCGACTCGCGCGTAACGGAACTGCATTCACATCCACCGGGACGATCAATTTGAAAAATGCCGAGTTCGCTAAAGACAAAAAGCCAATTGAGCAAGATTGCGACTGTACGAGTTGCCGCGACTTCAGTCGCGGCTACATCCGCCATTTAATTAAAGCGGAAGAAATTCTGGGGTTGCGTTTGATTACACTGCACAATCTCCATTTCTATCTCGACCTAATGTGCGAGGCGCGGTCGAAAATCAACAACGGAACGTTCGACGAGTTCCGGAGCGAGTTCATTTCCAACTACAAAACGCGAGATTTTGATTCCGAGACGTTGTAGCGGCGTTTTTGGCAAACGCCTTATTAAATAAACAGGCTGAACAGGCAGCCTACACAAGCGCCTCTAATTATAAAGAGGCGTTGCAGCCGAACCGTTCGGGTCTAAGCTCCGGCTCGCTCAAGTTTTCGAATGATGTCCCAATTTCTAGCTCAAGCGCTGTCTGGCGCGCCGACTCCTCCCGGTTCGGGCAGTGCTGGCGGTATTCTCAATCTCCTGCCGTTCTGGTTCTTCATCATCGTTATTATGTATTTCGTTCTGGTCCGGCCGCAGAAGAAACGGCAGCAGGAACAGCAACGCCTGGCCTTGAGCCTGAAGACCGGCGACCGCGTCGTGACCAATGCGGGCATTCACGGGTTGATCGCGAACGTGAAAGAGACAACCGTAATGCTGAAGGTTGCCGATAACGTAAAGATCGAATTGGAAAAATCGGCGATCACGAACATCGTAAAAACTGAAAGCTGAAACGCTGACATGCTGAATTCTTCTTTCCGCTTTCCGCTTTCCGGTTTCCGCTTTCCCCTATGAGTCCCGCGCTGACATTTTTTGCCGGCCTCGGCCTGCTTGTTTTGTTCGGTTGGTATTTCGCAACTGACGTCGGCGTACGGAAACGGATCCTCGCAACGACGCTGGTGATGTTGCTGGTTGCGTTCAGCATCGCGACGATCTGGCCGCCGAGAGAGAAAATTCAGCTGGGTCTCGATATTCAAGGTGGCACTTCGTTCCTGATCCGCTTAATGGGCGGCGACAAAGAAGTGAACAAGGGAATGCTCGACCAGGCGGTCGAAGTTATTCGAAAGCGGGTCGATTATTTTGGTGGCGGCGAGCCGATCATCAGCCCAGTTGGCAACGATCGCATCCTCGTTCAGATCCCAGGCCTCAGTACTGAAAAAATCCAGGAAGCGCGCGAACAACTCTCGCGCGTGGCGAAGCTCGAGTTTCGTCTCGTTTATCCGGACAACGGCGACAAGTTGCGCGCGATCGATACCGGCAAGGATGTGATTCCACCGGAGTATCGCATCGAAACGTACAAGCATGCTAAACAGGGTGACGAACCTCCGGTCGAAGAGCGTTTGTTGGTGAAGAAGAAAGCGGACCTTGGCGGAAATCACGTTTCGCGGGCGAGCGCTGGCTTCGGGAACGAAGGTTGGGAAGTTAATCTTTCGTTCGACGGCGAAGGCACGAAGAAGTTCGGTGAAATCACTGCTGCGAATGTCAATCACCGCTTCGCGATCGTTCTCGACAATGTGATTCAATCGGCGCCGAACATTCGGGAGCCGATTTACGGCGGAAGCGCGCGCATTTCGGGAAGTTTTAGCGAACAGGAAGCGCGCGGACTCGCCAGCGTGCTCGAGAATCCGTTGCAAACGCCGGTGTCGATCGAAGAAGAGCGTAGCGTTTCGCCGACGCTCGGATTGGATTCGATCCGCGCCAGCATCATGGCCGGTTTGATGGGACTCGCGATCACGATGGTCTGCGTGCTGGTTTATTACCGGTTGCCGGGCTTGGTCGCAAACCTCGCGCTGATCGTAAACCTGGTTCTGCTGATCGGCGCGCTAACCATGTTCCGTTTTGTGCTGACGTTGCCGGGAATTGCCGGCATCATTTTGACGATCGGTCTCTCGGTCGACGCGAGCGTTCTAATATATGAGCGGCTCCGCGAAGAAATGGCGCTCGGCAAATCGCTCAAGGTCGCGCTCGAGACGGCCTACGAAAAAGCGTTCAGCTCCATCTTTGACGCCAATGTGACCACGTTGATCACCGCAGCGATTCTGTTTTGGAAAGCGACTGGCCCCGTGAAGGGCTTCGCGATTTCACTGACGCTCGGCATTCTCGCTTCACTTTTCACCGCGCTGATCGTTGGACGCAACGCGCTCGGCTGGCTGGTCGACGCCGGCAAAGTGAAAAAGATTTCAATGCTGCATTTGATCTCGTCCCAGAACATCAACTTCCTCGGCAAAGGTTTTCTCGCGTGCATGTGCTCGCTCGCACTAATTCTGGCGGGCGCGACTTCGTTTTACATTCGCGGCGAGAAGAACTTCGGTGTCGATTTTCGCGGCGGCGATTTGATTACGTTAAGTTCCCTCGCGAACATCGACGTCGGACAAGTGCGCGAAACACTGAAGCCGCTCGGTTTCGCCGACGCATCGATCCAGGAGTCATCGCAGAGCGGAAAGAATTACATCACGATTCGCACTCCGCTGAACACGAGCGACAAAATTGAGAAGCAAGTCGTCCAAGCGATGCCCCGGGCCAACTTTAAAGTCGAGCGCTCGGAGCGAGTCGGAGCTTTGGTTGGCGGAGAGCTTGCGGAAAGTTCGCTGGTTGCGCTCGCGCTCGGAATCATTGGCGTTTTGATTTTCGTGACATTCCGGTTCGAGCTCTCGTTCGCTGTCGGCGCGATCGTCGCGCTCTTCCACGACGTGATCATTACCGTCGGTGTCTTTTCGTTGCTCGGTCGCGAATTAACGCTGACGATGGTCGGCGCGGTCCTGACCATCGCCGGTTACTCGATCAACGACACGATCGTCGTTTACGACCGAATCCGGGAAGGTTTCGCCAGCGGGCGTCGCGGCTCGATCGAAGAGATCATGAACTCGAGCATCAATCAGACGTTAAGCCGCACGATCCTGACGAGCACCGTTACGCTCATCCCAATTCTTTGTTTGTTTTTCTTCGGCGGCGCGGTCCTGCGCGACTTCTCACTCGCTATTATCGTCGGCGTTGTGGTCGGAACCTATTCGTCCATCTTCATCGCCTCGCCGATCGTGCTATGGTGGACGCGCGCCCGCGGCGAAAGCACCAGCACTTTGCGGAAAGAGATCACGCAGAAGCCAGCGGCCGCGAATCCGCTGGCCCGCTAGGCGTCGATTTGACGAGGTCGCGCTGCCCGATTAGGCTCGGCCTCACCATTGGGCACAAAATTTGCAAGGAATTGGAGTTGATTGTCGATGCCAGAAGTACTCGTTCGCAAGGGTGAGCCAGTCGATCGCGCACTCAAGCGGTTGAAGAACAAGCTCGATGCCGAGGGCATTCTTGAGGAAGTGCGCCGTCTGCGCGCTTTCGAGACGCCGTCGCAAAAGCACCGCCGCAAAGCGAAGAACAACGCCAAGCGCGGTCGGACCAAGTTCCGCTTTACCGCCTGAAATCAATACCGGAAACCTATCCGGTTTCTCGCTATCCAGTATAGCTATCCAATATAGTTGTTCCCCGTTAGCGGCAATATTGGCAGAATTTTCTCGCGCTCGGCGCTCAACTGTTGCAACGCGACCTGGAAATCCTGCTTTTCCTTGGCGGTCTTATTAGGCTGCGACATGTTATCTTTTAAAAAATGCGCGGATCGCCTCAACCAAACCTTCGATATTGTGACGGCGCGCTTCGATGTCGATCTCCAGACCATGGTCGGTGGCCGTTTTTGAGGTGATTGGGCCGATGCTCGCGACACGCATCCCTTTTGGCCAAGGCAGATCAAGCGCCAAGAAATTCTCCACGGTGGACGAACTAGTGAACGTGATCAGATCTGCCCCCTCTTCCAAGAACCGGCGTCGCGCGCCGGTAACGTCGCGCGTCTCCGGAACCGTCCGATAGGCAAGGACCTCATCGACAATCGCTCCCAGCTTCGACAGCTCCCTCGGCAGCACGTTTCGCGCCTTTTCCGCGCGAGCGATCAGGATTCGCAAGTTTTCCACACCGCCTTGCTTCTGAAATTGCCGGACGACGCCCTCAGCCACGAATTCTTCCGGCTGAAGATCGACATGCAGATGAAAGTCGCGGACGCGTTGCGCGGTCACCGGCCCGATGGCGGCGATTTTCGCCCCGCCAATCTCGCGCGCGTCGTCGTAGAGTTTGAAAAACATTTCGAAAAAAGCGTCTACGCCGTTCGGACTGCTAAACACGATCCAGTCGTAGGTGTGCGCGTCCTGAACCAGTTCACCGAATTCACGCAGATCGGTTGGTGGTTCGATCCGGATCGTCGGCAATTCAAGAACATCTGCACCCAGCGCGCGAAGCTGATTGCTCAATACGTCTGCGTGCTTCCGCGTTCTGGTGACAACGATTCGTTTTCCGGAAAGCGGTCGGTCCTCGTACCATTTTAAGTCTTTCCGCAGCCTGACTACGTCTCCAAAAACTGCAACCGCCGGCGCTTCGAATCCGTTTTCGGCCACGCGCTGAGCGATATTTTCCAAGATTCCAATCAACGTTTCCTGCCGGCCGGTTGTTGCCCAGCGGACGAGCGCCACTGGAAGATCTCCACGCACGCCGTTTGTCATCATTTCCCGAGCAATTGCGTCGATTCGTTCGACGCCCATCAACATCACTTGCGTCCCGCCAAGTTTGGCCAGCGCCGCGTAATCAATCGCCGCTTTTTCTTTCGACGGATCTTCGTGACCGGTGAAAAACGTCACATGCGAATTTTCGGCGCGATGCGTGACCGGAATTCCGGCGTAGGCAGGGCCGGCAATCGCTGACGTGATGCCCGGAACAATTTCAAACGCGATTCCCGCATCAACAATCGTTTTTGCTTCCTCCGCGCCACGACCGAAAATAAATGGATCGCCGCCCTTTAAGCGCACGACCTCTTTCCCAGCCTGCGCCTTTTCGACAATGAGCTTGTTAATTTCCTCCTGAGGCAATGCATGCACGCCTGCTTTTTTACCGGCGTAAATAATTTCCCCGTCCTCACGCGCCCAGCCAAGCATTTCCGGGTTCGCCAAATGATCGTAAACAATGACATCCGCGCGCTCGATGCATTCCTTCGCGCGCAGCGTCACGAGCCCGAGGTCACCCGGGCCGGCGCCAACCAGATAGACTCTCCCCGTCTTCTTCTTGTTAGCCATTGATCTGTTGCAAAAGCTCAGCCGCCAGGCGTTCCGCGGCCTCGCTCGGCCCTTCGCAATAACCTTCGCGCGGAGCAGTCGCGCCAACATCGAAAATTTGTCCGCGAATTCTCATCGTCGTTCCGTCAACATCTGCTATGACGCCGATCGGTTGATTGCAATCCGCGTGCAATAAGCGCAAAAATTCGCGCTCCGCACGCAAACTTAGTCGCGTGTCGAAATGATTCGTTGTTCCGACCAGGTCTCGAAGTTGTTCGTCATCTGAGCGAATTTGAATCGCAATCACGCCTTGTCCGCCGGCAGGCACAAAAGTCTCGCGCGGCAGCATTGCCGCAAAAAATTCGCGGCCTTCAAACTCGATGCGGGCGTGATTCCGGTTGAGACCTAGTCGTTCCAGACCCGCCCGCGCGAGAACAATCGCGTGCCAGCGATCTGTCGCCAGCTTTCGCAATCGCGTCTGCACATTGCCGCGAAGATCGACAATCTCCAGGTCCGGCCGCTTCCAGTGCAGCTGATGCTTTCGTCGAACGCTGCCGGTCGCAACAATCCCGTCGCCAGGCAGTGAATTTAGATCGCACGGCGTCGTTGCAACCAAAACGTCGTCGGTCGACGCACGCGGTAAGACCGCCGCGATCTCGCTGTTCGGCGCCAATGTGCTCGGCAAATCTTTTGCGCTGTGGACCGCGAGATCAATCTGCTTCGACAAAAGTTCGCGCTCGATCGCTCCGGTAAACAATCCTTTCCGGCCCGCCCGAACATCTTCGATCACCGTTGTTGGATCGTCACCGCGCGTCGTAATGATTTTAACTTCGAACTTCAGATCCGCCCAGTGCGTTTGCAAAGCGTCCACCACCAATCCGGTCTGTCTGAGCGCGAGCTCGCTGCCGCGCGTGCCGACAACGATCTTAATTTGGCGTGGTTGCGCCATCACTAATTAGCTGTAGTGGCGGCTCTCGTCAGCCGCAAGCGGACGCAACTACGACTCCGACGTTCGCAGTGACCTTTCATCAACCGTTGGACGCTCCGACGCCGCCGACGGTGGATTTAATCCGCGCGCGATCAATTCAATAAATTCGGCCACATGTTGGGAAATGATCTCTTCCGCCGCGGCCACCTGCGCCCGTCGCGTGGCCAACGATTGCTCGGCGATCGATTGCAACGAATCAATGTCGTAGAGATAGACGCCGTCGAGCGAGTTCACATCCGGCGCGACGTCACGCGGAACGGCGATGTCGATGATGAATAGCGGCTGATCGATCCGTTCGCGCAGCATTGGGGCAAGTTTTTCCTGCGACAGCAACGGAACCTTGGAAGATGTCGACGTTATCAAGATATCGATCTCACTGCATTGTTGTCGCCATTCCACGAAGGGAACTGACCGACCATTTACCGCCAGCGCGAGCGCTTCCGCGCGCTCCGGCGAACGATTGCTTACGCGCAAATCGGCGACGCCGCGCGAAGCGAGTGCGCGCACGGTGCGCTCACTCGTTTCGCCAGCGCCCAGGACGAGAACCTTGCAATTTCGCAGGTCACCGAAGATTTTTTGGGCAAGATCGACGGCGACCGAGCCAACTGAGACCGCACCACGAGTGATTTCGGTATGGGTGCGAACATGCTTCGCAACTCGAAACGCGCGCTGAAATAAACGGTGCAAATATCGTCCGGCCGCGCCGGCTAGGCGCGCTTCTTCATAAGCTTTCTTCGCTTGCCCGAGAATTTCGGTTTCGCCGACAACCATTGAGTCGAGTCCTGAAACAACGCGGAACAAGTGCCGCACGCAATCGGCCGCTTCGTACCGATAAAATTTTTCCATGTGGCCATCGAGTTCGACGGTGTGCGTTCGGGACAGACAACGCGCAATGTGTTCGGTCGGAACAAGATTTTCGGCTGCAGCATAAACTTCCACGCGATTGCAGGTGCTGAGCAACAGCGCCTCATTGCACCCGCAGCTTCGCATAACCCGATCGGTCTCGGCGTGGCCGGCGAAATTCTCTCGCATTTCCACATCTGCGTTGTGATGACTGAGACCGAGGCAGAACAAGTTCATGGCGTGTGCGTTTGGGCGGTGAACGTAATTCCCCAAAGAAGAGTCAACGCCGCGCTAAAACCTATAATGCAAAGTGCAGCCACGCGTTTTGGCGCGAACCAGCGCAAATGCCGCCCTTGCAAAATCAATCCGTAAAGAATCCAAACGCCGACGGCGCATGTGACCTGGATCCAGGGAAGCGGCTCGCCCACAAAAAATCCGCTGATCAGCCCGAGCGTGTAAAGCACGAACCCCCACCAGAGCAATCGCGTGATCGCGGCGAAAAGGTCGGTCAACGGCGGAAGATGATAGAAGATCGAGTGCAACTGATGCGTCTTGAGCTGCCGCTCTTGCAC
>Ga0182039_10000352_pt1 | contig 23467 bp, 23 predicted proteins | sample sta12Can44000111_FD_125975 | JGI IMG/M metagenome (GOLD analysis project Ga0182039, IMG submission 125975) | Lab enrichment of tropical soil microbial communities from Luquillo Experimental Forest, Puerto Rico - statanox.12C.anox.44.000.111 | ecosystem: Environmental > Terrestrial > Soil >...
TCCCGGAGAAGATCGCCACCACCCCTGCCTCGCCGTGCGGGTCCTGGCGCGGCCCGTAGACGTTCGCGTAGCGGAGCGCGGCGTAGGGGATACCGTGGTTCGCCAGGTAGACCCCGAGGTACAGCTCGCTCGCGCTCTTCGCCGCGCCGTAGTGAGACACGGGACGCGCCGGATGATCCTCCCGCGTGGGGATGCGGTCGGTCTCGCCGTACATCGCGCCGCCGGAGCTCGCGAACAGCACCTGCTCGACCGAGCCCGCCTTCACCGCCGCCTGCATGACGTTGAGCAGCCCGCCCAGGTTCACGTCCGCGTCGTGGCGCGGATCGGCCATCGATTTGCGGACGTCGATCTGCGCTGCCTCGTGGGCGATGACGGTCGGCCGCTCCTTGAGGATGGCCTCGGAGGCCGCCGCGCTGCGGACGTCGCACGGGTAGAACCGCGCGCGCGCCGGCACGTTCTCTCGCTTGCCGGAGGAGAGGTCGTCGAGCACGGCCACGTCCCACCCTGCGGCAAGGAAGAGGTCGGCGATCGTGGAGCCGATGAAGCCGGCCCCGCCGGTGACGAGGATCTTCTTGTCCATGAGTTCCCCGGGCCGCCGCGTCAGACCGCAGCGGCGAGATCTCCGCGATTGATGCGCTCCTTGAACCACGCGATGGTGCGGCGCATCCCTTCGTCGAAGGGGACGCGGGGCTCCCACCCGAGCAGCTCGCGGGCGCGCGCGATGTCGGGACGGCGGACGCGCGGGTCGTCCTGCGGCAGCGGCCTGAACACGATCTGCACCTTGGCGCCGACGGCCTCGCGGACCCAGTTCGCGAGCTGCAGCATCGACATCTCCTGAGGCGTGCCGACGTTGATCGGCTCGGGGCAGCTCCCGTGCAGGAGGCGCACGATGCAGTCGACGTTGTCCTCGACGTAGCAGAAGCTCCGGGTCTGGGAGCCGTCGCCGTAGACCGTGATCGGGTCGCCTCGCAGCGCCTGACCGACGAAGGTGGGAACCGCCCGTCCGTCGTCGAGCCGCATCCGCGGGCCGTAGGTGTTGAAGATGCGCGCGATGCGCGTGTCGACGCGCTCGTGCCGCCGGTAGGCCATCGTGATGGCCTCGGCGAAGCGCTTCGCCTCGTCGTACACGGCGCGCGGGCCGATCGGGTTCACATTGCCCCAGTACGTCTCGCGCTGAGGGTGCTCCTGCGGGTCGCCGTAGACTTCGGACCTGGAGGAGAGGAGGAACCGCGCCCCGGTCCGCTTGGCCAGGCGCAGCGCGTTCTCGACCCCGACAGACCCCACGTGGAGCGTCTCGAGGGGGTACTTCAGGTAATCGACGGGTGACGCGGGCGAGGCGAAGTCGAGCACGGCCTGGACCGGCCCCCCGATGCCATCGAGCGGCTCGCAGATGTCGGCGCGGATGAAGTCGAAACGCGGATCGCGTCGAAGATGCTCCAGGTTCCGGAGCGCTCCGGTGATGAGGTTGTCGACGCCGGTGACCCGCCATCCGTCGCCGAGGAACCGGTCGCACAGATGGCTCCCGATGAAGCCGGCGGCGCCGAGGATGACGGCTCGCTGCTCTGCCATGCGGGAGGACTACTTCCTCTGTCCCACGTCATCAAGTGAAAGCTGCCCGGGGAGGGCGGCTTTGTACTTGTCGAGGACGAGATCGATGCCCTGCCGGATGTATTCGGCGACCGGGACCTTCGTGCGATCGTTGAGCACCTTGAGGCGCTCGTTCTGCTCGGGCGTGATGTAGATGGTCGTCGAGATCTTCTTGCGCGCCATCGTGTCCGTGAAGATATGTGACGATATATCGAGTGTCAAATAGGGCAACTGGGGTCGGGCAGCGGCGCGGCCTCGGCTCGAGCTCAGAAATACGCGCCGGCACGTAGCGCAGCGCACCCACCGAGCCCTCCCCCACCCGGGCGCAGCACCTCGCTCCCCCCTGCGATGACCGCCAGGAACAGGTCGGGACCGAGCAGCGCCTCGACGCCCGCCCCCATCCCGAGGCGCAGGCCGGTGTCGCTGATCCAGCCAGGCCCGGAGGTCACGCCGACCGCCGCCAGCTCCAGCGCGAGGTGGGGCCGGAGTGAGCCCCAGCGCGCGAGCTGGTAGCGCAAGCCCAGGCCGGCCTCGTACGTGGCGCGACCCTCGGTGCGCGCGGCGGACGCCCACGAGAGCCGAGCAAGTGCGTCGAGGTCGCCGCCGAGCCACCACGAGGCGATGAGCCCCACCGGCGCGCGCGATCCCAGCGCGGCGGCCGAATCGTCGGAGATTCCCACCTCGAGGGCGAGCGAGCGCGGTGCGAGTTGCGCGCGAGCGGCGACGGGCACGAGCGCGGCGGCGAGCGCGAGGGTGGCGAGGCGCATGCGGCACGTGCCTTGCGAGGGGCGAGCCAGGGTGACGACCCCGACCCTTCCGTTCGCCCTGAGCGTAGCGCCGCCTCCGGCGACGCGTAGTCGAAGGGCGATTGCGATTCTAGAAGCCACGCTGATCCTCTGCGCCGTGGGGTGTCTGCCTTCACCGCGCGTCCACCCGAGGGCTGCCGAGGAGATCGCGCGCGGGTACCGCTACCTCGCGCAGGAGGACGTCGAGCGCGCCGAGATCGCGTTCGCGCACGCCCTGGAGTTCAACGAGGACATCCCCGAGGCACAGAATGGGGCCGGCGTGGTCGAGCGGCGGCGCGGGCGCCTGGACGAGGCGCGGCGGCGGTTCGAGCACGCGGCGCGGGCGGCGCCGGACTTCGCCGAGGCGCGCGTCAACCTGGGGGAGCTATCGACGGCCGTCGGCGACGACTCCGGAGCAGAGGCGCACTTCCGGGCGGCGCTGGCGATCGACCCCGACCTCCTCCCCGCGCGCCTCGATCTCGCTCGCACGCTGCTGCACCGCGGACGGCGTGAGCCCGAGCGGCGCGCGCGCCTCTTCGAGGCGGCGCGGCGCGAGTACCTGCACCTGCTCGAGGCCAGGCCGGACACGGCGGAGGCGTGGCACGATCTCGGGTTCCTCGACCTCGCCGCCGAGCGCCACGCTCGCGCCGAGGAGGAGTATCGGCGCGCCGTCGAGCTGGCGCCCGACTACGCCGAGGCGCTTCACGGCTGGTGCATCGCGCTGGTGCGGATCGGCCGGTGCGCAGAGGGGGCGCGCGCCTGCCGGCGCTGCCTCGACGCATCCCCGGGCGCCGAACGGTGTGCCGTCAGCCTGCGGGGCGCGGAGACCTGCGCTGCGTCGGCCCAAAAGAGCGCGGCGCCGCCCGTGGAACGGACGGCGCCGCGAGAGGTGACCGCGCCGCGCCGGGACGGAGACCCGGGGCGGCTAGCGGGGGGAGCCTAGCTGACGGTCCAGGTGTCGGCGCCGGAGAGGAGCGCCTTCATCGAGGCGTTGCCCTTCTTCGCCTTCGCGTTCTCGACCTGCTGCGCGTTCATCTCGTCCGCGGTGGGCTTGCGCACGTCGCGGAAGACGCCGATCGGCGTGGGGAAGCCCGCCTTCTGGTTGAGGTTCGCGAGCATGAAGGCGAACGTCGGGTCCTCGCGCTTCGGGTCGTGGACGAGGATGTCCTTCTCGGTCACGCCGCCCTCGCCCACCGTCACGACCTCGAGTTCGGCGGTCTGCGGGTTGAAGCGGATGCCCTTCTTGTTGTCCTTGCCGAAGAGGAGCGGCTTGCCGGCCTCCATGCGCAGGAGCTGCTCGGTCTTGACCGACTTCTCCGTGAGCGACAGGTAGGCCCCGTCGTTGAACACCGGGCAGTTCTGGTAGATCTCGACGTAGGCTGAGCCCTTGTGCTCGGAGGCGGCCTTGAGCACCACGCCCATGTGCGCGCCCTCGACGTCGACCGCGCGCGCGACGAACGTCGCCCCGGCCCCGAGCGCCAGCGCGGGCGGGTTGAACGGGTAGTCGGGCGAGCCGAGCGGCGTCGACTTCGTCTTCTTGCCGAGCTCGGACGTCGGGGAGACCTGCCCCTTCGTGAGGCCGTAGATGCGGTTGTTGAACATCAGGACCTTGAGGTCCAGGTTCCGTCGCATGCAGTGGATGAAGTGGTTGCCGCCGATGGCGAGCGCGTCGCCGTCACCGGTGACGATCCACACCTGCAGCTCGGGCCGCGACACCTTCAGCCCGGAGGCGAAGGAGGGCGCGCGCCCATGCAGCGTGTGCATCCCGTAGTTGTTCATGTAGTACGGGAAGCGGGAGCTGCAGCCGATGCCGGAGATGAAGACGATGTTCTCGCGCTTCACCCCGACCGTCGGGAGCAGCTTCTGGACCTGGTTGATGATGGAGAAGTCGCCGCAGCCGGGGCACCAGCGCGGATCGACACCGGACTCGAAGTCCTTCTTGGTGTAGGCCGGGACCGCCGCGCCCTGGGCGCCGTTCGTGCCGTTCGTCGTGCTCATGGTCGTATTCGTCCTTTTCCGGGCGGGCTTACAGCAGCTCGAGCACCTTCTTCTTCAGCTCGGCGACCTTGATGGGCTTTCCGTTGATGCGGTTGAACTGGACCGGATCGACGCCCGGGAAGCGGCCGCGGATGACGAACGCGAGCTGCCCGTCGTTCACCTCGGGGATGAGGATCTTCTTGTAGCTCTTCAGCACCGCCTCGAGGTTCTTCGGCATGGGGTTGAGCCAGCGCAGGTGCGCGTGGGCCACCTTCTTCCCCTCCGCGCGCAGCTCATCGCCGGCGGTCCGGACGGAGCCGTAGGTACCGCCCCACGACAGCATGAGCACCTCGCCCTGCTGCGGGCCGTCGACGACGAGATCGGGCACGTCCTCGACCACGTTGCGGATCTTCTGCGCCCGGGTCCTGACCATCTTCTCGTGGTTGTTGCCGTCGTACGACACCATGCCCGTCAGCGAGTCCTTCTCGAGGCCGCCGATGCGGTGCTCGAGGCCAGGCGTGCCGGGGACGGCCCACGGCCGGATGAGCTTGCCATCGCGCATGTACGGCAGGTACGTGCTGTCCGGGCCGTTCGCGGTCGTCTGATAGCGCGGCTCGACCTTGGGCAGCTCGGCGTCGTCCGGGACGCGGAAGGGCTCCGACCCGTTGGCGAGGTAGCCGTCGGTGAGGAGGATGACGGGCGTCATCCACTTGACGGCGATCTTCATCGCCTCCATCGCCGCGTAGAAGCAGTCGGTCGGGCTCTGGGCGGCGATGACGGGCAGCGGCGCCTCGCCGTGGCGGCCGTAGAGGGCGATGTAGAGGTCGGCCTGCTCCGTCTTGGTGGGCATGCCCGTCGACGGGCCGCCGCGCTGCACGTTCACGATGACGAGCGGCAGCTCGGCGATGACGGCGAGGCCCATCATCTCCGACTTCAGGGCGAGGCCCGGGCCGGAGGTGGTGGTGCAGGCGAGCGCGCCGCCGAAGGAGGCGCCGATGGCCGAGCCGATGCCGGCGATCTCGTCCTCCGCCTGGAACGTCACCACCCCGTGCTCCTTCATGTAGGACATCTCATGGAGGATCTCGGAGGCGGGCGTGATGGGGTAGCTGCCCAGGAACACCTGCCGGCCGGTCTGCTTCGCGACCGCGGCGAAGCCGAGCGCGGTGGCGAAGTTGCCGGTCACGTTCCGGTAGGCGCCGGGGCGGAGCTTCGAGGCGGGCACCACGTACTGCTCGTGGAAGAGCTCGCTCGTCTCGCCGAAGTCGTACCCGGCCCTGAACACGGCCACGTTCGCCTTCGCGATTTCGGGCTTCTTCGCGAACTTCTTCTCGATGTTGCCGACCTGCTGCTCGGCGTTCCGGCTGTAGAGCCAGTACATGAGGCCGAGCGCGTAATAGTTCTTGCAGCGGGCGGCGTCCTTGGAGGACAGGCCCGAGCCCGCGAGCGCGGCCTCGGTCGCCTTGTTCATGTCGACCTGGACCACCTTGTAGTTCTGCTTCAGCGCGGGGTCCTCGAGCGGGTTCGACTTGTAGCTGGCCTTCTCGAGGTTGGCCTCGGTGAAGGCGCCCGAGTTCACGAGCAGCATCCCGCCCACGCGCAGATCCGCCAGGTTCGTCTTGAGCGCCGCCGGGTTCATGGCGACGAGGACGTCGGGCTGGTCGCCCGGCATGTGGATATCCTGCGAGGAGAAGTTGACCTGGTACCCGGAGACGCCGAAGAGCGAGCCGGCCGGGGCGCGGATCTCGGCCGGGTAGTCGGGGAACGTGGCGAGGTCGTTGCCCGCCAGCGCCGACGCCTTCATGAACTCCGTACCGGTGAGCTGCATGCCGTCGCCGGAGTCGCCGACGAACCGGATGGTGACCGTATCGACCTGCTGGCGCTTGCGCGCAGCGGCGGTTTGCTGGCTGGACATGTCGCCCTTGTTCTCCCTCGAGATTTGAGAGCCGACCGACCTGCGGCGGGCGCGCTGTCGGCGCAGGCCCGGTACACGCAGCCCACGCGCCCACTCCCGGAGGTGCCGAAGGCACCTGCTGCCGGGAACCGACACGAGACTAAAAACGGGGAGTCCTTATCCTCCTTCGACGCGCGGTGTGTCAAGGTGAGGAGGACGATTTGGCGCAGGTGAAACCCCTGTCAGGAGGCGCGTTTTTGGGATCTGCGCGGAATCGCGCGGGATTCAGTTCGCGCCCGACCCAACTTTCGACGTGCCAGGCTCCACGGGAAAGATCTTGCCGGGGTTCATGAGCCCGAGCGGATCGAACACCGCCTTGAGGCGCCGCTGCAGCGCGACCAGCGCCTCGCCCTGCTCGTAGACGAGGTAGTCGCGCTTCGCGAGCCCGACGCCGTGCTCGCCGGTGATGGTTCCGCCCATGTCCACCGCGGCGCGCAGGATCTCGCCGACCGCCGCCTCGACGCGCGGCCGCTCCTCCTCGCGGTCGAAGAGCACGTTCGCGTGGAGGTTGCCGTCCCCGGCGTGGCCGTAAGTCGCGACGACGAACCCGTACCGGGCGCCGATCTCGCGCGTCACCCGCACCATGTCGGGGATCCGCGAGCGCGGCACTGCGATGTCCTCGGAGAGCTTGAGCGGGTGCAGCGCGCGGAGGTTGATCGACAGCTTCTTGCGCGTCTCCCAGATGTCGCGACGCTGCGACTCGTTCTGCGCGACGATCACCTCCCCCGCGGCGTCAGCCTGCACCAGCTCGGCGACGCGGACGATCTCCGCGAAGACCTGCTCCTCGTCGTTGCCGTCGGTCTCGATGAGCACCGCCGCACCGGCGTCGGCCGGGAACTCGTAGGGCGCGGTCCGGGCGCAGGCCTGGAGCGCCGTGTCGTCGAGCAGCTCCATGACCCGTGGGATGACGCCGGACGCGAGGACGCGGGAGATGGCGCGCGCCGCGTCCTCCACGGCGCGGAACACCACCAGCGCCGTCGAGACGTGGCGCGGCCTCGGCAGGAGCTTGAGCGTGATCTCGGTGATGACCCCGAGCGTCCCCTCGCTGCCCACGAAGAGCGCGGTGAGGTCGTACCCCGCGACGCCCTTGATGGTCCTCCGGCCGGTGCGGAGGAGCTCGCCCGTCGGCAGCACCACCTCGAGCCCGAGCACGTACTCGCGCGTCACGCCGTACTTGAGCGCCCGCGGGCCGCCGGCGTTCTCGGCGACGTTGCCGCCCAGGAAGCACATGTCGAGCGAGTTCGGATCGGGCGGATAGAAGAGCCCGTGCTTCTCCACCTCGGCCTGGAAGACGCCGGTGATCACGCCGGGCTGGACGCTCGCGGTCAGGTCGTCGGGACGGATGTCGAGGATGCGGTTCATCCGCTCTACCGAGAGCGCGATCCCGCCCTGCAGCGGCAGGGCCCCGCCGGAGCGGCCGCTGCGCGCGCCGATGGGCGTGACCGGCAGCCGGTGCCGAGTCGCGACGGCCATGACCCGCTGCACCTCGGCCGCGCTCTCCGGCAGGACGACCAGCTCGGGCGGATGGAGCCCGAGGTCGGACTCGTCGCGCCCGTAGGGTTCCACTCGCTCCGGATCGAGGAGCACCCGCTCCGGCGCGAGCGGCGCGCCCGCCCCCGCTCGATCGCGCAGCTCCGCCGCGGCCACCGCGATGGTTCGCTCGTCTCTCCTCGCGATCACCCGAACACCTCCACGTTCGCGCCGGTCATCGCGTCCGGCGCCTCGGCCGCGCACCAGGCGATGACGTTCGCGACCTCCTCCGATCGCATCTGAGGCGCGAACGGCGTCTGCTTCAGCATCTCCGTGTCGACCGATCCCGGCGAGACGGCGAGGCACTGGACGCCGTGCTCCCGGAGCTCCTCCGCCAGGCACTTCGTGAAGCCGATGAGCCCCCACTTCGACGCGTTGTAGGCGCTGGCGCTCACGCTGCCGATCGTACCCGAGATCGAGGCGACGTTGACGATGCGGCCGCGCCGGCGCCGCTTCATGCCGGGCACCACCGCGCGCGCGCACAGGAACGCGCCCGTCAGGTTCACCTCGAGCTGCGCCCGCCAGGCGTCGGGCGATAGCTCCTCGACGAGGCCGCGGTGCAGGATGGCCGCGTCGTTGACGAGCACGTCGCAGGGGCCGAGCGTGCGCTCGTGCTCCGCGGCGAGCCGAGCGACGTCCTCCTCGCGGGAGACGTCGCCCGCGACCGCGAGCGCCGCGGCCCCGCCCATCACCGCCGCCTCGACCGCCGCCGCGGTCCGCGCGAACACCGTCACCCGCGCCCCGAGCGCCGTGAGCGCCCGAGCCGTGGCGAGCCCGATCCCGCGCCCGCCGCCGGTGACGATGGCGGTCTTGCCCGCTAGTGAAGTCATGAGTTTCGTCCCCCTCCCCCCGCCAGGCGGGGGGAGGGCCGGGGAGAGGGGCTCGTGGCACCGCGTGGACGCCGCCTCCTCTCCCCTCTTTCTTCCCCTCCGGGGGAGAGGGGGTGGTGAAGCATGAGCGCCCTGAACCTCGCCTGCAGCCGCGCGTCCTCCGCCAGCTCGCCCACGAAGCACTGCGCGTGGGTCCGGGCGCCGCGACGCCGCTCGCCGCGCACGCTCAGGCAGGCCTGCTCCGCGTCGAGGACGCACGCCGCGCCGCGGGCGCCGAGGTGGTCGACGAGCGCCTCCGCGACCTGGCGCGCCAGATCCTCCTGCAAGACGAGCCGGTGGGCGAAGCAGTCGACGAGCCGCGCGATCTGGCCGAAGCCCACCACCCGACCGCCGGGGAGATAAGCCACGTGCGCGACGCCGCGGGACGGGAGCAGGTGGTGCGGGCACATCGAGTGATAATCGATGCCCGTGACCGCGACGAGGTCACGGCCTCGGGCGGGCATGACGTCCGCGAGCACCGCCGCCGGATCCTGCCCGTACCCGTCGACGAGATCCTCGAGCCAGGCGTCGGCCACGCGCGCGGGGGTGCCGGCCAGATCGGCCGCGGCGCGCGCCCCTTGGGGGAGGACGGCGTCGAGGAACGCCCCGATCGCCTCGGCAGCCCGGGCGCCGTTCACCTCACCCTCCCGCCGGCGGCGGGCGGGAGACGATGTCCGCGTGCGCCTCTTCGCTCTACTCGGCACGCTCGCCCCGGTAGGTCACGCAACAATCAGGGATCTCGTACAGGCGCACCTCGCACAGACCAGGCAGGTGCGGCGAGAGCGTCTCGTACGTCCACCGGGCGATGTTCTCGGCGGTGGGATTGTCGAGCACGTCGTTCAGCGTGCGGTGGTCGACGCGCGCGAGCACGTGCTCCTGCACGATCTCCTTGATGCGACCGAAGTCAGCGATCATGCCGCTCTTCGGGTCGACGGAGCCCTCGACCGCCACGAACATCCGGTAGTTGTGGCCGTGCATCCGGAAGCACGGCCCCTCGTACCGCGGCAACCGGTGGGCGGCGGCGAAGTAGAACTCGACGTCGAGCCGGGCACGGCGCGCGTCGGTGTAGTCGACGGTGGGCATGGGATCGGTCGTCCCCTTCATAACTCGAGCTGGACCTCCTCGCCGTCGACGTGGACGGGAAAGGTCCGCAGCGACGCTTCCGGGAATTCGTCACATCGGCCGGTCCGGACGTCGAAGGCCCAGGCGTGCAGTGGGCAGTGGACGGTGACGCCCCGCAGGTCACCGAAGGCGAGCGGGCCGCCCCGGTGCGGGCACGTGTTCTCGATCGCGTGCACCTCGGCTCCGACGCGGAAGACCGCGATCGCCTCGCCGGCCACCTCGACCAGGTAGCCGCGGTGCGGAGGGAGATCCGAGAGCCGGCAGACGGTGACGCGCACCCCTGTTAGTGTAACGGCAGCTTGTCCCTGCGTCTCCAGATCACGGCCCTGTTCGGCGCCATCCTCGTCGTCACCATGGGCGTCGCCGCCTACCTGGGCGAGCGGATCGCGGCGCGCGCCGTCGAGGAGGGCATCCGCGAGCGCACCATCGAGGTCGCGCGCTCGGTGGTCTCCGAGATCGACCTCGGGCGCGAGCTGCGCGAGACCGACCGCACCCGGATCGCGGCGCGGCTCGCCGCCGCGGTCGCGCGCCACCGCGGCCTTCGCCTGGCCGAGCTCGACATCCGCAAGCCCGGCAAGGACGACGTGGTGCGCATCACGTTCGGCAAGAACGGCCCCGAGACCACGTTCGAGCAGCGCGACATCGTCTTCTCCGCCCAGCCTCTGGCGCGGCTCATCGCGACGGAGGACGGGCGGGTCGCGCAGGTGGACCAGCCGGTGAACGACCCGTTCGGCCGACCCATCGCCAACGTGCGGATCGAGGCGCTGGTGGCGGACGCGGAGCACATCGCTGATCGGGAACGGACGGTGTTCCTGTGGGTGACCGCCGGCAGCTCGCTCGTGCTCGTGCTCGCGTTCACCCTCATCCTGGGCCGCATGCTGGCGCGCCCGCTCTCGCGGCTCGCTGGGGCCATGGCTCAGGTGGAGTCCGGGGCCGGCGTGCCGCCCGCGATCCCCGGCGCCGAGCGCCTCGACGAGATCGGGACGGTGGCGCGCGGCCTCGACGCCATGCTGGTGCGCATCCGCGGCTTCAGCCGCGAGCTCCAGGAGAAGGTGGACGACGCCACCGCCGGCCTGGCGAGCAACAACCGCGCGCTGGCGGAGCTGAACGACCTCCTGGTCGAGGCTCGGCGCGACCTCACCGCGAAGGAGCAGCTCGCCGCCCTGGGCCAGCTCTCCGGCACCATCGCCCACGAGCTCGGGAACCCCCTCAACGCCATCAGCGGGCACGTGCAGCTGCTGGCGCGCGCACCGGCCTGCCCGCCCGCCATGCGGGAGCAGCTCCTCGTCATCGAGGGGGAGGTGAAGCGGATGACGTCCATCATCCGCCGCTTCCTCGACTCCGCGCGCGCCCTCTCCCCCGCCCCCGAGCCGGTCGAGATCGCCGACCTCCTCGACGAGGCGCTCTCGCTGACCGTTTCGGCGGAGGCGCGCGGCCGGCTCGAGGTGCAGCGCGACGTGCCGGCGGAGATCGGCACGGTCCTGCTCGACCCCTCGCTCGTCCGGCACGTCCTCACCAACTTCATCGCCAACGCGGTCGACGCGATGGCCCACGGCGGCCGGCTCACGGTCCGGGTGCGGCGCGCGGGCGAGCAGATCGCGCTCACCGTCCACGACACCGGCCCCGGCATCGGGGTCGAGGAGCGGAAGCACATCTTCGAGCCGTTCTGGTCCACGAAGCCGAAGGGCAAGGGGACGGGCCTCGGCCTCGCCATCTGCCGCGAGATCGCGGCGGCTCTGAAGGGGCGCATCGAGGTGGAGAGCGCGCCAGGCCAGGGAGCCGCCTTCACCCTGTTCGTGCCGGTCCCGGCCTGGAAGGTCGAGCGCGCCCCGAGCCTCACGCCTGCCGCGACCGCGCCGGGGATACGCCGATGACGACGCCCATGGGACCCGCCCGCATCTTCGTGGTCGACGACGACACCTCCAGCCGCGAGCTCCTCTCCCGCATCCTCGCCGGCGAGGGGCACCACGTGACCGCCCTCTCCGACGGCCACGAGGCCCTGCAGCGGCTCGCGGCCGACGGCCCCCCCGATCTCGTCGTCTCCGACATCCGCATGGGCGAGGTGGACGGCCTGCAGCTCACGGACGCCCTCCGCGAGCGAGCGCCCGACACCCCCGTCCTGCTCGTCACGGCGTTCGGCAACATCGACGGGGCGGTGGAGGCCATCCGCCGCGGGGCCTTCGACTACGTCTCGAAGCCCTACGACGTCGACGGGATCAAGATGGTCGTGGCGCGCGCGCTCGACCAGCGCCGGCTCGCGGTCGAGAACCGCTCACTGCGGCGCGACCTGCGCGACAAGTACCGCCTCGAGAACGTGGTGGGGCGGAGCGAGGCGATGCTGCAGGTCTACAAGACCGCCGCCCGCGTCGCGGCCGCCGACGCGACCGTCTTGATCCAGGGCGAGAGCGGCACCGGGAAGGAGCTCGTCGCGCGGGCCATCCACACCGCCTCTCCGCGGGCACAGCGCCCCTTCGTGGCGGTGGACTGCGGCGCCATCGCCGAGGGCGTGCTCGAGTCGGAGCTGTTCGGCCACGCGCGTGGCGCCTTCACCGGGGCGCAGGCGATGCGGCGCGGCCTGTTCGAGGAAGCGAACCAGGGCACGCTCTTCCTCGACGAGATCGGCGACGTCGGTCAGAACCTTCAGGCGCGGCTCCTGCGCGCGCTGCAGGAAGGGACCATCCGCCGGGTCGGCACGAACGAGACGATCGCGGTCGACGTCCGCGTCGTGGCGGCGTCGAATCGCAACCTGGAGCAGGCGGTCAAGGAGGGGCGCTTCCGCGAGGACCTCTTCTACCGGCTCAACGTGGTGACCATCCGCATCCCGCCGCTCCGCGACCGGCGCGAGGACATCCCGCTCCTCGCCGAGCACTTCGCGGCGAAGCACGGCCGGCCCGAAGAGGGGGCGGCCATCTCGCCAGCGGCGCGCGACCTCCTGGTCGCCTACGACTGGCCCGGCAACGTGCGGGAGCTCGAGAACGTGATCGCTCGGGCGCTGGCGCTGAACCCCTCCGGCGTGGTCACGCCCGAGGACCTCCCCGATCATGTCCGCGGCGCGCGCCCGGCGGCCGCCAGCCTGGCGGTCGTCGCGGGGGCGGCGCAGGAGCGGCCGACGCTCGCCGAGCTGGAGCGGCGCTACGCGGCGCAGGTGCTGCAGGAGACCGGCGGCAACAAGACGCGGGCCGCGGAGATCCTCGGGATCGACCGGAAGACGCTCTACCGGCTGCTGGGGGACGGCGAGAAGGAAGAGAGATGACGCGGGGGACCACCCACCGGCGCGCGCGGATGGGAGCGCGCCGGCGGGTACCCGCCCGCCCCTACACCTGACCCGTGGATCCGGTCGGCGTCCCCTGACCGTCGCCGGACGCGGCCGACGCGGCCTGCGCCGCCTCGGCCGCCTCGGCGCTCGCGTTCAGCGCGTTCTTCAGCACCTGGCTCGGCCGGAAGGTGAGCACGCGCCGGGCGCTGATCTCGATCTCCTCGCCCGTCTGAGGGTTCCGGCCGACGCGGCTCTTCTTGTCGCGCACGATGAAGTTCCCGAACCCGGAGATCTTGATCTTCTCCCCTCGCTCGAGAGTCTCCTTGATGGTGTCGAAGACCATCTCGACGATATCGGCGGCCTCCTTCTTGGAGAAGCCCACCTTCTCGTAGACGCTCTCGATGATGTCGGCCTTGGTCACGATCGCCCTCTCTCGGACCCTTCGGGTGGTGATGCCGCTAAGTGCCGACGATTGTTAGCTGAATCAGCATGCTCTGTCAAACGGCTCGCCGGGCCGAATTCACCCCGCGTCGGGGCGCGCGCCCGGCGCGCCCGCGTCTGGCCTCGCGGCTGGCGCCCCCCCGGCGTCGCGCGCTCCACCGGTGAGCCGCTCCAGTTCCGCACGCGCCCGCTCGCGCTCGGCGCGCGTGCGATCCGCCGCCTGGGAGAGTGTCCGATCGAGCTCCTCCGCCGTGCGCGCCTTCAGCACCGGCTGGCCGGGCAGATCGGCCCCGACCGAGCCCGCCGTCGTCACCACCACCAGCGCGCTCGCGATGACCGCGAGGACGCTCAGCCCGAGCGCCGCGGCGGACCACCGGCGGGCTCCGCCCCGGCGGAGCGCGCGCCACGACAGCGCCGCCGCCGCGAGCCCCACCACGAGCCCAAAGGGCGCGGCCAGCGGGCTCCAAGAGGCGGCCGCGGCGGCGAGCGCGAAGCCGAACGCCACCCGAGCGCTCGGGACCCGCCGCGCGGCCGTGGGCTCGCCGGCCACAGTGAGCTACCCGCGCAACTCGGCGCGGATGACCGGGTCCTCGCGCAGCCGCGCCACGATCCGGCCCTGCGCCGCGTCGACCTCCGCGTCGGTGAGCGTGCGGTCCGGCACCCGGTAGCGGAGCGCCAGGGCGAGGTTCTTCTTGCCGGCCGGGAGCGGGGCGCCGGTGTAGACGTCGAACAAGGTGACCTCCTCGACGAGCGGCTCCTCCTCCACGGCCGCCACGACCGCGCCGGCCTTCACGTCGTCGGCCACCACCACCGCGAGGTCGCGCAGCACGGCCGGGAAGCGGGGCACGCCGCGGTAGCTCGGCACGAGCTCCGCGTGCGCCAGCAGGGCCGAGAGATCGAGCCGGAACGCGAACACGCCGCGCGGCAGCCCGAACGCCTCCGCCAGGCGCGGATGGAGCTCGCCGGCCGTCCCCAGCACGGCCTCGCGCTCTCCGAGCAGGGCGGCGCTGGCGCGCGGATGCGACCACGGCTCCGGTCGGGCCGTCCAGCGCGGCGAGGCCACTCCGAGCGCGCCCAGCACCGCCTCGACGGCCGCCTTGGCGTCGTAGAGATCGACGCGATCGGCGGACACCGCCCAGCCGACCGGGCTGCGGCGCCCGACCAGCACCCCCGCCACCTCGGTCCACTCGTAGGCCGGCTCGTCGCCGGTGCCGGGGCCACGGCCGTAGGCGCGCGCGACCTCGTAGAGGCGCACATCCTCGACGCGCTGCCGCAGGTTCCGCTCGGCCGCCCGCAGCAGCGAGGGCAGCACGCCCGTCCGCATCACCGACAGCTCGGCGCTGATGGGGTTCTCCAGCGCGACCGGCCTCGCCGACGGGTCGTAGGCCGCGAGGTCGGCCGGCGCCACGAAGCTGAAGCTGACCGCCTCGCTGAAGCCGCCCGCCTCGAGCGCTTCCCGCACCCGGCGCAAGGCGCGCTCCTCGTCCGGCATGGCCGGCGTGTCGAGCGCGAGCCGAGGCAAGGTCTCGGGGATGGCGTCGTAGCCGCGGACGCGGACGATCTCCTCGATGAGGTCCTCCTCCAGCGCCACGTCCTGCCGCCAGCTCGGGACGCCGAAGGTCGCCCCCTCCCCGTCCTCGCCGAGCACCTCGAAGCCCAGCCCGGCGAGGACGCGCCGCGCCTCGCCCGCCGGGACCGCGAGCCCCAGCACCTCGCCCGGGCGCGACCAGCGCATCGGCACCTCGACCCGGCGCGCGGGCCGGGGGTGCACGTCCACCACGCCGGTCCGCACGGTGCCGCCGGCCAGCTCCGCGATGAGCGCCGCGCAGCGGTCGAGCGCCGGCAACACCATGCCGGGATCCGCGCCGCGCTCGAAGCGGTACGAGGCCTCGGTCTTGAGGCCGTGGCGGCGCGAGGTGCGCCGGATCCCGCCCGGCGCGAACCAGGCCGACTCGAGCAGCACCCGCGTCGTGCCGGGCCCGATCTCCGAGTCGCCGCCGCCCATGACCCCGGCCAGCGCGCTGCCGCGATCGCGATCGGCGATGAGGAGGTCGTCCGGGTCGAGCGCGCGCTCCTTCCCGTCGAGGGTCGTCATCTTCTCGCCGGGGCGCGCCGTCCGGACGACGATCTCGTGGCCGGCCACCCGGTCGAGATCGAACGCGTGCAGCGGGTGCCCGAGCTCGAGCAGGACGAAGTTCGTCGCGTCGACCACGTTGGAGATGGGCCGCACCCCGCACGCCTCGAGCCGGCGCGCGAGCCACGACGGCGACGGGCCGATCTTCACGCCCTCGATGACGCGCGCCGCGTACCGGTGGCACTTCTCGGGGGCCTCGATGCGGATCCGGACCGCGTCGCTCGCCGGGCCTCCCCCCTCCGCGACCCGTGGAGCCGGCGCCTTCACCGGCCGGCCGAGCAGGGCGGCGACCTCCCGCGCGATCCCGAGGTGCGAGAGCGCGTCAGGGCGATTGGGCGTGACGTTCACCTCCAGCAGCACGTCGTCGAGCCCGAGCGCCTTCGCGATGGGCATGCCGGGCGCGACCCCTGCAGGGAGGATGAGCAGCCCGGACGCGTCGGCGTCGATGCCGAGCTCCTTCGCCGAGCAGAGCATCCCCGACGACTCGATCCCCCGCAGCTTCGCCTGACCGATCTCGACCCCGCCCGGGAGCTTCGTACCGACGGTGGCGAGCGGCACGACGTCGCCCACCTGGTAGTTCTTCGCGCCGCACACGATCTGGAGCGGCTCGCCGGCGCCCGCGTCGACGCGCGTCACCGACAGCTTCTCGGCGTCGGGGTGCTTCTCGGAGGCGATGATGCGCGCCGCGACCACGCCCGCCAGCTCGGCGCCGCGGCGCTCCACCGCCTCCACCTCAAGCCCCACCGCGGTGAGCCGCCGCGCGAGCTCATCCGGCGCGGGGAGATCGTCGACGTACTCGGACAGCCACTGGTAGGAGATGCGCATGACTTAGGTTACGGCCGTGCCGTTCGCGCGCCTCAGAATTGCCCGAGGAAGCGCAGGTCGTTCTCGAAGAAGAGGCGAAGGTCGTCGACGCGGTACCGCAGCATCGCCATGCGCTCCACCCCGAAGCCGAACGCGAAGCCGGTCACGCCCTTGGGCATGCCGCCGTTCTCGAGGACCTCGGGGTGCACCATCCCCGCGCCGAGCACCTCGAGCCAGCCGGTCTCCTTGCACGTCCCGCAGCGCTTGCCGTCCTTCCGGCCGGTCCCGCCGCAGATCGAGCACGACACGTCGACCTCCGCGCCAGGCTCGACGAACGGGAAGTAGCTGGGGCGGAACCGCGTCTTCGTGCCGGGGCCGAAGAAGGCGCGGGCGAAGGCGGCCAGGGTACCCTTCAGGTCGGCGAAGGTGATGCCCTCGTCGACGCAGAGCCCCTCGACCTGGTGGAACATGGGCGAGTGCGTCTGGTCGTAGTCGGAGCGGTAGACGCGCCCGGGGCAGATGACGCGGACGGGCGGCTTGGCCCGGCGCTTCATGGCGCGGATCTGCACCGGCGAGGTGTGGGTGCGCAGGACCACCGAGCGCGGCGGCTGCGCGCCGCCGAGCGTCTTCGAGTCGACGTAGAAGGTGTCCTGCATGTCGCGCGCCGGGTGGTCGGCTGCGATGCGGAGCGCCTCGAAGTTGTACCAGTCGAGCTCGATCTCCGGCCCGCTCGCGACCTCGTACCCGAGGCGCCCGAAGATGGCGGCGATCTCCTCGGCGGCGAGCGTGATCGGGTGCCGGTGGCCGCGCGGCAGGAGCTGCCGCCCCGGCGGCGTCGGATCGAGCGGCGGCCCGGACAGCTCCGCGTCGAGCTTCGCCTTCGCCAGGCGGGCGCGCCCCTCGGCGAGGAGCGTCTCGATCTGATCGCGGACGCGGTTGGCCACCTCTCCGACGCGCGGGCGCTCCTCGGCGGGGAGCTGCCCCATGCCGCGGAGCGCCGCCGAGAGCTCGCCCTTCTTCCCGAGCAGGCGGACCCGCAGCTCCTCGAGCGCGCGCTCGTCGGCGGCGGCCGCGACTTCGCGCCGGGCGGCCGCCGCGAGCTCCTCGAGCTGCGAGAGCAGGTCGGGCATCGGCGCCGACCTAGGCCTGAGCCGCCTTCACCACCGCCGCGAAGTCGCCCGGGACGAACAACGCCAGGTCGGCGAGCACCTTGCGGTCGAGCTCGACGCCCGCCTTCTTGAGGCCGGCGACGAGGCGCGAGTAGGTGGTGCCGTTCTGCCGCGCGGCGGCGTTGATGCGCACGATCCACAGGCTGCGGAACTCGCGGCGGCGGCGACGGCGGTGGGCGGTGCTGTAGTTGAGGGCGCGCTCGACGGCCTGGTTCGCGCGCTTGTAGCAGTTCTTGCGGCGGCCGCGGAACCCCTTCGCGAGCTTGAGGACGCGGTTACGGCGACGGCGAGCCTTGAATCCCTTCTTGACGCGCATCTTCTTCTCCTTGCCGGCGGGAGTCGGCCTTCACGGCCGCGCTTTGGGACCCCGCTTGGGCCTCAGTGTTCTCTTCGGCGGGGGACAAGCCCCCGCCGTACAGCTCCGCTCCGTTCGTCCTGAGCCCTTCGACTTCGGCCGCTCCGCGGCCTCCGCTCAGGGCAGGCACCGCGCCTGCGCAGCAGGCGCGTAGTCGAAGGAGGCTACCTCGCGTACGGGAAGCACTCCTTGATCTTCTTGGCGTCCTCGTCCGTCAGGTGGCCGGTGCCGCGCAGCTGCACCTTCTGCTTCTTCGTCTTGCCGAACGTGGCGAGGTGGCGGACGCCAGCGCGGCGGAACTTCACGGCGCCGCTCTTCTTCACCTGGAAGCGCTTCTTGGCGCCGCTCTTCGTCTTCATCTTGGGCATCGCTCTGCTCTCTCCGTGATGCGCGCCACCCGGGGTGGGCCGGCCGCGCGTGCTCTACCTGGTGGTCGGCTGCGCGGGGGCGTCGGGCGCGGCCGGCGGCGCCGCGGGGGCGGCCGGGGCCGGGTGGGCGCCCGGGGCGGGCGGCGGGCGCGGCGCGACGGCGCCGGGGGCGGCGGCCGCCTTGGCCTGATCCCGCTGCCGCTGCAGCATCTTCGGGTTCGGGGCGAGGATCATGAACATCTGCCGCCCTTCCATGCGCGGCGCCGCCTCGATGACCGCGACCTCCTTCATGTCCTCGATGACGCGCTGGAGGACCTTCTGGCCGAGCTCGCGGTGGGTGATCTCGCGGCCGCGGAACATGACCGTCACGCGGGCCTTGTTCGCCTCCTGGAGGAACTCGCGGATCTTCCCGATCTTGACGTTGTAGTCGTGCTCCTCGGTGCGGGGGCGCAGCTTCACTTCCTTGAGCTGCACCACCACCTGCTTCTTCTTCGCCTCGTTCTGCTTCTTCTTCTCGGTGTACTTGAACTTCCCGTAATCCATGATCTTGCAGACGGGCGGCTTGGCCATCGGGCTGACCTCGACGAGGTCCATCCCGAGCTCCTGGGCGCGCGCCAGCGCCTGCTCGATCGGCAGGATCCCGAGCTGCTCGCCTTCGGGACCGACGGCGCGCACCTCGCGCGCCTTGATGCGGCGGTTCGTGCGGGCGTCACGGCTGCCGCCGCGGTCGCGAGGGTCTCGTGGCTGAAGTGCGATGGCTCGATACCTCCGTCAGTGGGACGTTCCGCGGAGGAACGCCCCGTGATCACGGGTATTTCCGGTCACGCCTCGGCCGTCCCCGGCCGGCCGAGAGCGTGTCAGGATAAGGAAAACGCGAGAGAAGTCAACGTCCTTCGCTGGAATCCTTCTTGGCCTCGCGGATCCAGCTCATCATGTCGCGCAGGCGCTTGCCCACCTGCTCGATGGGATGCTCCTTCTCGTGCTCGCGGAACATCTCGAGCACCGGGCGGCCCACCTGGTTCTCGAGGATGAACTCCTTCGCGAACTGGCCGGACTGGATCTCCTTCAGGATGCGCTTCATCTCCTGCTTGGTCTGGTCGTTCACCACCCGCGGCCCGCGAGTGTAGTCGCCGTACTCGGCGGTGTCGGAGATGGAGTGGCGCATCCAGGCCAGGCCGCCCTCGTACATGAGATCGACGATGAGCTTCAGCTCGTGGAGGCACTCGAAGTAGGCGCTCTCCGGCTGGTACCCCGCCTCGGTGAGCACCTCGAAGCCCGCCTTCACCAGCGCGGAGGCGCCGCCGCACAGCACGGCCTGCTCGCCGAAGAGGTCGGTCTCGGTCTCCTCCTTGAACGTCGTCTCGAGCACGCCGGCGCGGGTGCCGCCGATGCCGCGCGCGTAGGCGAGGCCGAGCTGCTTCGCCTGCCCCGTCCCGTCCTGGTGGACGGCGATGAGGCACGGGATGCCGCGGCCGTCCTGGAACTGGCGGCGGACGAGGTGGCCGGGGCCCTTCGGGGCGACGAGCACCACGTCGACGCCCTCGGGCGCCTTGATCTGCTTGAAGTGGACGTTGAAGCCGTGCGCGAAGAAGAGCGCCTTCCCCTTCGTCATGCCGGGCGCGATCTCCTCGTCCCACAGCTTCTTCTGCGTCTGATCGGGCGCGAGCACCATGACGAGGTCGGCCTCCTTCGCCGCCTCCGCCACGCTCAGCACCCTGAGCCCGGCCGCCTCCGCCTTGGCGCGGCTCTTCGAGCCGGCCTGCAGGCCAATGCGGACGTCGACGCCCGAGTCGCGCAGGTTGAGGGCGTGCGCGTGGCCCTGGCTGCCGTAGCCGATGATGGCGACCTTCTTCCCCTTCACGAGGTCGAGGTTCGCGTCCTTGTCGTAGTAGATGGTGGCCATGGTGCGGTTCATCCTTCCTTGAGGTGCGGGGGGGCGAGGGTCTTGAAGCCACGCTCGAGCGCGATCGCACCGGAGCGGCACAGCTCGGTGATGCCGAACACCGCCAGCCGCTCCTCGAGCGCGTCCAGCTTGGCGGCGGTGCCGGTGGCCTCGATCATGAGCGCGTCCGGCGACACGTCGACGATCTGCGCCTCGTAGGTGTCAGCGATGGCGCGCAGCTCGGCGTGGTTCTTCTCGGGGGTCTTGATCTTGATGAGCACGAGCTCCCGCTCGATCTTGTCGTGGGGCGAGAGCTCCTTCACCTCGATCACCGGGATGAGCTTCTGCAGCTGACGGATCGCCTGCTCGACCGGCTTCTGGGTGAGCCGGACCACCACCGTCATCCGCGAGTACTCGGGCCGCTCGGTCGGGCCGACCGCCAGCGACTCGATGTTGTAGCCGCGGCGCGCGAAGAGACCGGCGATGCGCTGGAGCACCGCCGGCTTGTTCTCGACGAGGAGCGACAGCGTATGGATGTTGCCGTTCGGGAGCTGCTCGGTCTTCTCCGCCATCGCTACTCCCCTCCGATCATGTCGTTGAGCGGGGCGCCGGCTGGCACCATCGGATACACCTTCTCCTGCCGCTTGACGCGGATGTCCACGATGCACGGCCCGCCCTGATGGGCGAGCGCCCTGTCGATCACCGGGTCGAGCTCCTCCATCGTGCGCGCGCGCAGCCCGAGGCACTTGTACGCCTCCGCCAGCTTCACGAGGTCGGGCAGGTCGGACAGCGGGGTCTGGCTGAAGCGCCGATCGTAGAACAGCTCCTGCCACTGCCGGACCATCCCCAGGAACAGGTTGTTGAGGACGAAGATCTTGATCGGCAGCTCGTGCTCGACGGCGGTGGCGAGGTCCTGCAGCGTCATCTGGAAGCTGCCGTCGCCGTCGATCCCGACCACCAGCTGATCGGGGTTCGCGAGCTGGATGCCGATCGCGAACGGCAGGCAGACGCCCATCGTGCCGAGGCCGCCCGAGGTGATGAACTCGCGCGGCTTCGACACCTTCCAGAACTGCGCCGCCCACATCTGGTGCTCGCCGACGCCGGTCGTCACGATGGCCCGGCCGTCGCACTTCTGCCAGATCCGGTGCACCGCCGTCTGCGGGAGGATGTACTTCTCGCCCTCCTGCCGGATGCGCAGCGGGTGCTTTTCGCGCCACGCGGAGACCTTCTTCCACCACGCGGTGAGATCGGGCCGCCCGCGCTCCTCGAACGCCTTCCTGACCCCCACCGTCAGGCGGGGCAGCAGCTCCTTGAGGTCGCCCACCAGCGGGACGGTGGCGGTGACGAGCTTCGAGATCTCGGCTGGATCGATGTCGAGGTGGACGACCTTCGCCTCGGGCGCGAACGTGGAGAGCTGGCCCGTGACGCGATCGTCGAAGCGCGCCCCGAGCGCGATGATGAGGTCCGAGTCCTGGACCGTGTAGTTGGCGTAGCGCGAGCCGTGCATGCCGAACATGCCGAGGCACGCCGGGTGCGTCTCGGGGAAGGCGCCCTTCCCGTGCAGCGTCGTCACCACCGGCGCGCCGACGAGCTCGCAGAACTCGAAAACCTCGGCGAACGCGTTGCCGGTCCGCACGCCACCGCCGAGGTAGATGACCGGGCGCGAGGCGGAGCGGACGAGCGCGGCCGCCTCGGCGAGCCGCGGCTCCTCCTTCAGCTTCGGCATGTACCCGGGGATGTGAACCAAGTCCGGGTACTCGAAGTCGAGGCTCATGTTGAGCACGTCCTTCGGAATGTCGACGTGCACCGGGCCCGGACGGCCGGTCCGCGCCAGGTGGAAGGCCTCCTTCATCACGCGCGGGATGTCCTTCGGATCGGTCACCAGGTAGTTGTGCTTCGTCACCGGCATCGTGATGCCGGTGATGTCCGCCTCCTGGAAGGCGTCGCTCCCGATGAGCGACGTCGAGACGTTGGCGGTGACGACCACCAGCGGGACCGAGTCCATGTAGGCGTCGGCGATGGGGGTGACGAGGTTCGTCGACCCTGGCCCGCTCGTGCCCATGCAGACGCCCACCTTGCCCGTGGCCTGGGCGTAGCCCTCGGCGGCGTGACCGCCCACCTGCTCGTGGCGGACCAGCACGTGCTTCAGCTTCTCGGAGCTGAACAGCGCGTCGTAGATGGGCAGGATCGTCCCACCCGGCATCCCGAAGATCCAGTCCACGCCTTCCAGCTCGAGCGCCCGGATCACCGCCTGGGCACCCGTCATCTTCTCGCTCGGCATCGAACCTCCACGTCTTGTCGCGAAAGGGTTTGAGAGTGTCGCCTCGGCCTCGGGGCGGGCGGCCACGTCCGCTGCGGGTTACCGCGAGCGGACGCGCCGCCCGCGTACGGACACTTTGCGACCCTTCGTCTTCGCTCTCCGACTGCGTTCATCCTTCGACTTCGCGCGGCCCTTGGCCGCGCCAGGCTCAGATCGAGCGGATGGAGCGCTCGCCCGGCGCAAACCGCCTTTCCGTTCGCGCTGAGCGTTGGCGCCGCGGAGCGGCGCCAAAGTCGAAGCGCGCGCGTTCTCCGGAAGCGCGCGCGTGACCGCGCCCTCCGACGCCGATGAGACGAGCGCGGCGTACTTCGCGAACACGCCCGAGGCGTAGCGCGGCGGCGGCGGCCGCCAGCCCTTCATCCGGCGCGCCAGCTCGGCCGGCGAGAGCTTCACCGACAGCGAGCGGGCGTCGGCGTCGATGACGATCGCGTCGCCGTCCCGGACGGCCGCGATCGGTCCGCCCACGGCCGCCTCGGGCGCGACGTGACCGATCATGAGGCCCCTCGTGGCGCCGCTGAAGCGGCCGTCGGTGAGGAGCGCCACCGAATCGCCCAACCCCTGCCCGACGAGCGCCGCGGTGACCCCCAGCATCTCGCGCATGCCCGGGCCACCCCTCGGCCCTTCGTAGCGGATCACGACCACGTCACCGGGGCGGATCGCGTTCCGCTTGACCGCCTCCATCGCGTCCTCCTCGCGCTCGAAGACGCGCGCCGGTCCCTCGTGGCGCGAGCGCTCGTGGCCGGCCATCTTCACCACGGCGCCGTCCGGGGCGAGGTTGCCGCGCAGGATGACGGCCCCGCCGGTGGCCTCGAACGGTTGGCGCGCCGGCGCGAGCACCCGCGGAGCGGTAGTCTCCCTGTCCTCGGCCGCGTGCCCGGTCCAGGGGCGGCGGTCGGCAGCCGGCTGCGAGCCGTCGA
>Ga0182039_10000356_pt1 | contig 23343 bp, 20 predicted proteins | sample sta12Can44000111_FD_125975 | JGI IMG/M metagenome (GOLD analysis project Ga0182039, IMG submission 125975) | Lab enrichment of tropical soil microbial communities from Luquillo Experimental Forest, Puerto Rico - statanox.12C.anox.44.000.111 | ecosystem: Environmental > Terrestrial > Soil >...
CAACCTTCGGCGTGCTTGGTTCGGTGGCGCGCAGATATGCGCACAGAATTCCTTTTATTGTGAAGATCAATCACAACGAGCTGCTGACTTTTCCGAACCGTTTCGACCAAGTGCTGTTCGGCAGCGTGCAGCAAGCCTATGACATGGGGGCGGCTGCCGTCGGTGCGACGATTTATTTCGGCTCGGATCAAAGTACCCGGCAAATTGTGGAGATTTCTCAGGCTTTTGCCCACGCTCACGAGCTTGGCTTGGCTGCCGTCTTGTGGTGCTATCTGCGCAACAGCGCCTTCAAGAAGGATAAGGACTATCACCTTTCCGCCGATCTCACCGGGCAGGCTAACCATCTCGGCGTTACCATCGAGGCGGATATCATCAAGCAGAAACTTCCAGAGAATAACGGTGGCTACCTGGCGCTCAATTCCAATGGCGCGAGCTACGGTAAATTCGACAAGCGCATCTATACCGACCTGACCAGCGATCACCCCATCGATCTCTGCCGGTATCAGGTCGCCAATTGCTACATGGGCCGCGCGGGTCTGATCAACAGCGGCGGTGCTTCCGGAGCGAACGATTTCGAGGAGGCCGTGGCCACCGCGGTCATCAACAAACGCGCCGGCGGCACTGGCCTTATCTCGGGACGCAAAGCGTTTCAGCGTCCTATGAAAGAAGGCGTTCAGCTCCTGAACGTCATCCAGGATGTTTACCTAAGTCCTGAAGTTACAGTCGCTTAGTCAGCGAAACGGCACTGGCAATGAACCACCATATTTAACTTATGGCTTGACGCATTCCTATATGGGAATGTATTATCGGACCCGTGCCGCGCGCCGCCACCACTTCCGACGCTTTCAACGCCGTCGCCGAGCCACGTCGGCGAGAGATCCTCAACTTTCTCTCGCTCGAGGAGCGTCCGGTCGGGGACATCGTGGACAGCCTGAAGCTCGAGCAGCCTTCCGTGTCGAAGCACCTTCGCGTGCTCCGCGAGACCGGTCTCGTCAATGCGCGCCGCGACGGCCGCCGAATGCTCTATCGCACCAACGCGGAAGCCATCCGGCCACTCTACGAATGGACGAGCACCTTCGAGCGCTTCTGGCGTCATCAACTGAGCCGCATCAAAGACCGCGCCGAGGTTAAAGAGGAGCGCGGTCCGGAATCTGATCCCACTCACAGAGGAGGTCAACATGACCCTGACCCTTCCGGGAATTGAAAGCTTGTCGTTGTCAGTGAATGAGGAAATCCGCGTCCGCGCGTCCCTCGATCGGACGTTCACGGCGCTGCTCGAGCAGCTCGGGCCGTACAACGAAACGCGCGACGGAACCTCCATGCCCATGAAACTCGAGTCCTGGCCCGGAGGCCGCTGGTTCCGCGACCTCGGTAGCGGCAACGGCCATTTCTGGGGTGTCGTGCAGGCAATCAAGAAGCCGACCCTGCTGGAAATTGCCGGCCCGCTCTTCATGTCCTACCCGGTCGCCAACAACGTTCAATACCGCCTCAGCGAGGAGAACGGCGTCACCATCATCAGGTTCCGTCACGCCGGTTTCGGTTTGATTACGGACGAGCACAAGGCCGGGGTTGTCAAGGGCTGGGCTTACATTCACGAAAACGTTCGCAAGCGCGCGGAGACCGGCTCCTCCAAATCCGCCGGCATTCCATGAGGCTTCCGTCTCACACCGTTATCTTGACGACAAAGGAGAATGGCCATGACTATCGCCGAGTCCATGCTCGCAGAGTTTGAAACCCAAGCGCCCATCACCCGTAGATTTCTCGAGCGCCTGCCGGAAGACAAGCTCACCTGGAAACCCCATGAAAAATCCATGTCGGCCGGGCAACTCGCCTACCATCTTGCCTTCGTCCCCGGCGGCACAATTCGCTTCGTGCAAAACAATCCCGCACAGACGCCTGAATTTGCCAACTTTCCGCAACCTGCCGATCGCCAGGAAATCCTCAAGACCTTTGCCGAAAGTATCGCCGCGGTTCGCGACTTGTTGCCTAAGCTCGATGACGCTCGCATGAGCGAGATCTGGCGCATGGTTAGCAAGGGGCATGAAGTCCTGGCGCAGCCGCGCGGCGAGTTCCTGCGGGACGTCATGTTTAGCCACTGGTATCAGCATCGCGGCCAATTCAGCGTCTATCTGCGTCTGCTCCATGTGGCTGTCCCGGCAAGCTGGGGGCCGAGCGCTGATGAACAACCGCTTTTCGCGCAAAAGGCGCAATCGGCCTGACCTGCGTTTATCCGTGACCGCATGCTGCGCGCGATCTCGGAAAAACCGCTGTCCTGAGTGTTTCGCTGCGGTCGTGCTGCTCGTTACCGGAATCGTTTCGACCAGTGGCGTAGCCGCCGTCGCCGGCAAGCTGTTTCGCGACCAGAAGCCGCTCGGAAAAGTCCTTGAAGTGCGAATTCCAAAGGTAAAGAAGAACTCGAAATGAGCACGGCAACTGTGCAAGGTGCAAAAATCGTTTCGCAAGAGGAATGGCTCGCGGCGCGCAAGCAACTGCTCGCCAAAGAAAAGAAACTCACTCGCGAACGCGACGCGCTTGCCGCCGAGGGGCGCAAACTTCCCTGGTCCGGGTCGAAAAGAACTACGCCTTCGATTCGCCAAACGGAAAGAAAACTTTGGCCGAGGTTTTCGACGGCCGAGGCCAGCTCATGATCTATCACTTCATGTTCGGTCCGGACTGGGAAGCCGCCTGCCCGAGCTGCTCGATCGTAGGCGATCACATCGACCCTGGCGTCACGCATCTCGCCAACCGCGACGTTACGTTGGTGGCGGTTTCTCGTGCGGCGCTTTCGCAGATTGAAGCCTTCAAGAACCGCATGGGCTGGCGCTTCAAGTGGTATTCGTCTTTTGGCAGCGATTTCAATCGCGATTACAACGTTTCCTTCACCAAGGACGAAGTGGCTTCACAGAAAATGTATTACAACTACAAAGTCCAGTTTTTCCCCAGAGAAGAAGGGCCCGGCGCCAGCGTCTTTCACAAGGATGCCAAGGGCAACATCTTTCATACGTATTCGACTTACGGACGGGGACTGGAGTCCCTGATGGGCGTCTACAACTGGCTCGATCTGGCGCCCAAGGGCCGCGACGAACAGGATCAAAAGCCGCACCCCATGGCCTGGGTCCGCCATCACGATCGCTACGAGATCGACTATTTCGCCGACTCCGCCGAATCAGCCAAATCCGCCGCAGGCGCGCATAACTGCTGCTCTGGCCGCTCCTAAATAGCCCGTCGAGCAGGAGCAGATCGCCTGGCAGAATTGCCGGGGAGCACTCCGGGGTCGCAGGCTCCCGGTGATTTGATTGAAATGCGAAGCAGAGAACGCTTTCACGCGCGCGTAAGCATGGCCGCGCGAGCCGCGCCCAGGAGTTTCTTGGCATTTTCGCGAATGTTGCCGTGCCCAAAAACGGCGTTTCCTGCAACCAGCAACTCAGCGCCGGCGCGCACCACATCGCTTACCGTATCAAGGGCCACGCCGCCATCCACCTCGATGCGGAACGACAAGCCCAGCGATTCCCGCACTTCGGCAAGCGTCTTAATTTTATTGAGCGACCCATGGATGAATGTCTGCGCGCCAAAGCCCGGATTCACGCTCATCACGAGAACGTGGTGCACCGTGTCCAGTACTTCGTCCAGCGTGTGCACGGGCGTGGCCGGATTGATGACCACTGCCGGCTGGCAGCCGAGCGATTCGATCAGTTGCAGCGTGCGGTGCAGGTGAACGCATGCCTCCTGGTGAACGGAAATCCAATTCGCGCCAGCGTCGGCAAACGCGGGAAGGTAGCTGTCGGGATTCTCGATCATCAGATGGCAGTCGAAAACGGTGTCGGGAAGCGCTTTACGCAGAGAGGCCACGACCGGCGGGCCGATCGTGATGTTGGGCACGAAGTGACCATCCATAACGTCCAGGTGCAGCACCGTGCCTCCGCCCTCGAGCGCGGCTTTAGCGTCCTCGGCGAGCCGCGCGAAGTTCGCGGAGAGTATCGACGGGGCCAGTTCAATGGTCATAAGCGGCTCTCCCGGCAACGCTGATTATACGCGAACGCGAGCGGGTTGCCGAAAAGGCCACACCGGAAAAGTTTGCCGCCGCGCGGAATTGCAACCCCGGCTCGGCAGGCGTAGGGTTTTTGTAAAGGAGGCACGGCAAAAATGTTGCTCGGCCAAGTTCGGTCCCTTCGCTTACTCTGCTCGGCACATGTTCTTTTCTTGTGCGGGGGCTTACTCGCCTCCCAATCGCCCCAGATTCCGGTCGTGGACGGCGGTCTCGGCTCATGCCGCGCAGATTTCACCGTGAAAGACGGTTCGGACAAGCCCATCTACAATGCCAAGATCCACGTGCTGATAAAGTACGGATTCCTCAGCAAGCGGAAAACGGAGCTCGAAGTGGGCACCAACAGCGACGGCAAGGCCCGCGTCACCGGCTTGCCCAATATGCCCAAGAAGCCACTCGAGTTCACGATTAAGAGCGGCACGGTAGAGAAGAACATCACCGATGATCCCTCGGATCACTGCCATGCAAATTTCGACGTCACTTTGACTGTCCCTTAGAAGCAGTCTGGTGTGCTCTTAAAGCCTTGCGAGCTTTGCCCTGCCCCCGCAGGGAGGCTCCGACCTGCAGCGCTCGACAGACCGGGCTTAGCCTTAAGGAATCGTTTTCTACCTTCAGGCTCTGCTACCAAGGGATCGTACGCGCCTTCTCGCCGCTCTCCCGCGCCATTTCGAGCAAGCGCATCACGTTTATCGCCCATTCCGGCGTGACCGCGAGGGGCGCTTTCCCGAGCAGCTTGTCGCGTAGATTCGCGTAATAATCCCGATAATCGCAGCCCGCGGAAGGAATGCGCCTCTCGACCAACAGGTTGCCCTCTGGAACTGTGAGCACGCCCCAGTTTTGTTCCGGCTCCGCCCCCCAAGGCCCATCCCTTGGAATGTTTCCATGCCGCAGATTGTTTTCCTGCGGATCGAACATTTGTTTGACAAAGCTGCCTTGCGCACCGAGCAAAACAAAGCGCGGCCGCGGCGCGGCGGCAAGGATGCTCGAACGCAGCACCGCACGCATGCCACGCGGATAGTGGAACATGATGTCAAACGCATCGTCGGCCAAGGTCTGTTCGCGCTCGATGCGGATGTCTGCGGTTACCGCCTCCGGTAGTCCAAATAAGATGAGGGCATGATCGATCAAGTGCGGTGCAATGTCGAAGAGAATCCCGCCGCCTGCCCGTGTCGTCTCGCGCCAAGCGCCGGGCTTCGGTTGCGGGCGATAGCGGTCGTAATTCGTTTCGAATCGCACGATGCGTCCCAGGGTCCCCTCCGCCACCAGCTTCCGAATCGCTTGGAAATCACCGTCATAGCGGCGGTTTTGATAGACGGTGATCAGCCGCCCGGCCTTTTCCGCCAATTCCACGAGCGATCGTGCTTCCTCAAGCGTCGTCGTAAACGGCTTATCCACCAGCACATCGCGCCCCGCTTCAAGGCACTGTCGCGCCAGGGAGTAGTGTGTGTCGTTGGGTGTGGCGATGACCACGAGGCCAATCTCCCGGATCCCGAGCAACTCGTCCAGCCGGCGCACAATGCGGACGTCCGGATATTTCTCGGCCGCTTGGTTGCCCGTGCGTTCGAGAATGGCGGCCAGATGCATTCCCGGCACGGCGCGGATAACCGGCGCATGAAACGCCCGGCCCGCGAGACCGTATCCGATGAGCCCGACTTCAATCATTTTCACCTGCCTCAAAGACCCGGCACGGCCACTCCCGTCATTGCGCGAACGGTTTGGCTCCGGCAAAATGCCATGATGTCTTCCAAAACGCAAACGTGGGCCATGGTCTCGCCTTCTTCGCAGAGCGTGATTTTCTATCTGCTTTGTGCGGGCTTTGTGATCAACGGGATTGTGATATCGCTCATTGGCCCCATTCTCCCCATGTTCATGGCCAAGTGGGGGTTGAACGACAGCCGCGCCGGGCTTTTCTCGCTTGTGCAATTCTCGGGTTCCTTTATTGGCGTTCTCGCTTCGAGCGCGCTCACTTCCGCAGAAGGATTCAAGCCTGCCATTACGCTGGGGATGGCGTTGCTGGGGCTTGGCTTTGCTCTGCTGAATGCCCCCACTTTTGTGCTGGCGCTCGCGGCGAGCGGCCTGTACGGCCTGGGCTACGGTTTTGCTACACCGGGAACAAATCTATGGGTGGGCGAATCCTACGGAGCGCGCCGCGCCTCGGCCCTCAGCGTCATGAATCTGGCGTGGGGCGCGGGAGCGATTTCCTCCTCGCCTCTTGCCATGTTGGCGATGCGCACGTCGCATGTCAGCCTGCTCCTGAATGTAGTCGGAGTTCTTGGCGTTGTCCTTGCCCTTGTGCTTCTGCGCATGCCCTTCGGCAAGCCCCCGCAGGAAGAGAATTCTTCGTCGGGAGAAGCAAAGAACAAAATTGCCGGAACCGGTGTCGCGATATGGCTCGGGATTTTGTTTTTTGTGTATGTCGGCACAGAGGTCGGAACTTCCTACTGGGCCCCCACGCACGCGCAGCGCGCCACCACCTGGTCCAGCAACACCTGGGCGCTCGCCCCGATGTTTTTCTTTGCCGGGTTGCTCGGCGGGCGGGGAGCCGCCGCGGCGATTCTTCTCCATTGCCAAGAAGGGATGGTCGCCCTCGGCGGATTGTTGCTGGCGGCCACGGGGGAGACCGCCTTTCTTGCAGGCCATTCTCCCGTGACCCTGTTTGGCGGCGCTTTTGTGGCAGGACTCGGCCTCGCGGGCATTTTTCCCATCTTGATTGCATGGCTTTCGAAGTGGTACGGGACGCGCGCGCGCAAAGTGGGCGGAGTCATGTTCGCCCTTGCTGCTCTGGGCAGCGCGCTCATGCCGCCCCTTGTCGGAGTCGTTTCCCGGTACTCAGCGAGCCTGCGCATCGGGCTGCTGGTGCCTCTCGCCGGTTGCGTCGTGATGTTGACCGTCATCGGCGTACTCCGCCCGGGAACGCGCGGCTGATTTGACTGGCTCATGCCTTGTTCGAAAAGGAGCTGGCCCCTGAGGTATCCTTGGCTCGTGCAACAGGCCGCCTTTTCGCAGCGTTCACCCACAAATCGCCTTCTTTTCGGCCTAGTCATTACGCTCGGTGCCGTGTTGGCGTACGCGTCCTACATCACCGTGCAGCTCGCCGGTCTGCGCAAGCTTCAGAGCGAGATGGTGGATCGCAACCGCAGGGATTCCCTGCAATTGTTGCGCATACAGAACGACCTCAATTCCGTGGCGCTGGCCATGCGAGACATGCTGGATACCACCGAGCGCTATCCTCTGACCGCGTGGACCGCGCAATTCGAACGCATCCGGCAGGACTTGGACGCCGCGCTCAAAATCGAAGAGAGCTTGGCCGTCGCCAGCCGCACGCCCGACCAAAGGAAATATCTCACGCAATCGGTGGCGCAGTTCTGGGATGCCGTCAAGCGCATGTTCGCCCTCGCCGAGAGCGGCAAAGAACCGCAGGCGCGCGAACAGATTCGCTTGACACTCCAGGCGCGTGAACAAGCACTCAGCACCGCGGTTTCTCGCCTGCTCGTCGAAAACAACGAGGGCGAAGAGCAGGCCGCCGCCAGCATTGCGAAAATCTATGATGGCGTGCAGCGCCAGCTTTACCTCTTTCTCGCGGCCACGCTCATTGCCATTGTGCTGACCAGCTTGTACCTCATTCGCAGCAATCGCCAGCTTTTTGCGCGTCTCGCCGATCTTTCCGAGCAGCGCAGCGACCTGGCGCAAAAACTCATTTCCACGCAGGAATCCACTTTGCGGCACATTTCCCGCGAGCTCCACGATGAATTCGGTCAGGTGCTCACTGCCGTTGGATCGATGCTACGCCGCGCGGGCAAGCAGGTGGGGGAGGGAACCCCGCTTCACGGCGATCTGAAAGAGGTGCAGGAAATCGCGCAAACCACCTTGAATAACATCAGGACGCTCTCGCAAGCTCTGCATCCCGTTTTGCTCGAAGAAGCCGGGCTCGAAAGCACGCTGGACTGGTATATTCCCAGGGTGGGCAGGCAAGCGGGCATCGAGCTGCACTACGAAAAGAGCGGCGACCCGTTTCCGGTGGAGCCGGGCGCCGGCGTGCACATCTATCGCGTGCTTCAGGAGGCACTGAATAATGTGAGCCGCCACTCGGGCGCGAGCGACGCCTGGGTCCGCTTGAAATACATGGCGGATTCCCTGGAGCTCGAAGTTGAAGATCACGGGAAGGGATTTGTCGCGGATAAATTGCAGCGCGGAATTGGATTGGTGGCCATGCGCGAACGCGCCGAGCTGATCGGGGGAACGCTGGCCATCACTCCGCGACCCCAAGGCGGCACGCAGGTGCGTCTCGAGATTCCCCGCGCGAAAGTGGAAAGTCATGCCGCATAAGATAACGGTTTTGCTGGCCGACGATCATGCGCTGGTCCGGCGCGGATTCCGACGCATGCTTGAAGACGACCCGGGAATCTCGGTCGTCGCCGAAGCGAGCGACGGCGAAGAAGCCGTGCGCATGGCCACCGACCTGCGCCCACGTGTCATCGTGATGGACTGCGCCATGCCCGAATTGAGCGGTATCGAAGCCACCCGCAAAATACTGGAAGCCTATCCGGAAGCGGGAATTCTGATGCTGAGTATGCACTCCGAAGAAACGCTGGTCAGCCAGGCCCTCCAGGCCGGCGCGCGTGGTTACGTGCTGAAAAATGCCATGGACCTCGACCTGGTGAGCGCGGTAAAGAGTATCGCCTCGGGCATGACTGTTCTCGACCCACAAGTGTCGCGCAAGGACGCGCTCAAAGGCGAACGCGGCGGCGGTTTGACGCCCCGCGAACTGGAGATTCTCCAGCACATTGTCGCGGGAAAATCGAACAAAGAGATTGCGTCAGACTTGAATCTGAGTGTGAATACCGTCGCAGTACATCGCGCCAACATTATGGACACGCTGGGCATTCACAAAACCGCGGAGCTGGTCGTTTACGCGATTCGCAATGGTCTGGTGAATCTTCCTTGAACCGCAGAGATTTCCTTTTCTCCGCCCTTTTTTCGCCATGGACCGCGGTCCTGGCTACGGCAACCTTTCCCCGTTGGGCGTGGGCTGGCGCCTCCTCCAACCTGGGATTTCGCTTTACTGATGTTACGAGCGAGGCCGGAATCCGGTTCCAGCACAACTCCGGCTCGTACGGCGGCAAGCTGCTTCCGGAGACGCTCGGCTCGGGTTGCGCGTTTCTGGATTACGACGCCGACGGCTGGCAGGACATTCTGCTCATCAATGGCATGGACTGGCCCGGCCACAAGCGCCAGCGCTCGACCTTGCGTCTCTACCGCAACAACCGCAACGGCACCTTTACCGATGTCACCAAGAGCGCAGGGCTCGACGTCGAGATGTACGGTATGGGCGTGGCCGTCGGCGATTACAACAACGATGGCTTCCCCGACATTTTCATTACCTGTGTCGGCCAGAGCCGGCTCTTTCGCAACACCGGCAAAGGAGCCTTCGTCGACGCCACCCGCCCGAGCGGTCTGTTTGGTCGCCAGGGCCTCAGCACCTCCGCGTTGTGGTTTGACTACGACCGCGACGGTCTCCTCGATCTCTTCGTCTGCAATTACGTTCGCTGGTCTCCCGAACACGACGTGTTTTGCAGTCTCGATGGCACGCACAAGTCGTATTGCACTCCAGAAGCCTATCGCGGCGATACCTGCTGGCTGTTTCACAATCGCGGCAACGGCACCTTCGAAGACGTAACCGCTACGAGCGGCGTGTTCGACAGCAGTTCGAAGTCCCTGGGCGTTGCCATGCTGGATTACGACCAGGACGGCTGGCCCGATCTACTCGTCGCAAACGACACGCAGCCGAACAAACTCTATCGCAACCTCCGCAACGGAAAATTCAAGGACGTCGCCATCGAGGCGGGGCTCGCCTTCAGCACCGAAGGAAAAGCGCGCGCCGGCATGGGCATCGACGTGGGAGACTTCGACAATTCCGGCAAGCCAGGAATCGCCATCACCAATTTCGACGACGAAATGATCGGTCTCTACCGCGCAAGCGCTCCGGGCGTTTTCGACGACGTTTCCATTGCTTCGGGAGTCGGCGCGCCGTCGCGAAACACTCTCGGCTTCGGCTGCATGTTCCTTGATGTTGACCTGGACGGTGCTCTCGATCTCGCCGTGGCCAATGGACATATCGATGAGACCGTCAGGAACATTCGCGGAAACGTAGGCTATGCTCAGCCGCCTCAGCTTTTCTTAAACGAAGGGCGCGGAAAATTCCGCGACGCGGCCGCCGAAGTGGGCGGTGACTTCGACCGGCCTCGCGTCGGCCGGGGGCTGGCTTTCGGCGACTTCGATCGCGACGGCGATTTGGACATTTTGCTGACCACCAACAACGGTCCTGCCGTTCTCTTTCGCAACGATCAGTTGGCCGGCAACCACAGCGTCCGATTCGAATTGAAAGGCATCAAGTCCAATCGCGATGCCATCGGCACCACCCTAGAGATTTTCGCCGGAGACCTGCGCCAGTCGCGCATGGTGCGTGGCGGCTCGAGTTATCTTTCGCAATCCGAACTCCCCGTGACCTCGGGCTTAGCCAAGCGCGACAAAATCGACCGCGTGGTCATCAACTGGCCGAGTGGCCGCACCGAAGAATACAAAGACCTCCAACCGCAACGGGCCTACAAGTGCCTAGAAGGAAAGGGGATAGAGCCACTGTAAAGCGCCTAATCTTTTTCTATTATTGCCGCTAGTCTTATTGTTTCGGATGATTTTCGCGTTTCTAATGGTTTCGCAGTATTGCCCGTTTCGCGCCACCAAATTATAAACATGCCCACTAGCACCATCGCCTCCAGCTCAGCCAGACCCTGGCTTGCTTCGGGGCACCCCAAACTGAATCGCGGCCGGATGGATCTCAGCCATCCGGTCGCTTTGTTTCTGGCGGGCAGCCGATCGCAAGAGGCCTCCGATGCGCATTGAGTCGTCCCAGCGCTGGTTATATCGTTTTTTGATTTTGCTCGCTGCGAGCGCCGCGTATTTGTACGGATTCCCTTTGGCCACGATCACCTATGCGGTTGTCGATCTCTTTCACGTTGCCGTCGGAGTCCTCGCTTTTCTGTTGCTTCTGGTTTCTTGCGTGCCCTTGTTTCGCGGCGCAGCCAACCTCGCCCGCGTTGGCTGGATGCTTCTTGCGGTCGGAACGCTTCTCGGCATCGCGTTGATCAAAATCGGCACGCCCCTTCGTCTCTGGAATTGGCTGTACGCCCACATCGTTCTTTGCGTTCTCGGCGTGCTCTTGCTCGTGGCCTCGTGGCTCAATTCCAAGGGATGGCTAGGGCCAACCAACGTCATTCGCGCCCTGCGATTCTCCTCGCTCGCGATTCTGGCCTTGGCCATCTCGGCGGGCCTGTGGTGGACCCGCGAAGCTGGCTGGCGGGACGCGCGCGCCAACCGCATCATCAATCCGCCCATCGCGCCCGTCTCCATGGATCGCGAAGGCGACGGTGTTTCAGGAAAATTCTTCCCCAGTTCCGCGCAGACCATTCACGACGTCAACATCCCCTCGGAGTATTTCATGAAATCGGACGCCTGCCAGCGTTGCCACGCCGACATTTACGCCCAGTGGAACAGTTCGATGCACCATTTCTCGTCCTTCAACAATCAGTGGTATCGCAAGAGCATCGAATACATGCAGGACGTCGTCGGCGTAAAGCCCTCGAAGTGGTGCGCCGGCTGCCACGATCCCGCGCTGCTCTACAGCGGCTTGTTCGACACGCCCATCAAGAAAATTGTGAATCGTCCCGAAGCCCGCGCGGGCTTGGGCTGCTTGATGTGTCACAGCATCGTGGAAGTGAAAAGCACCATGGGCCAAGGCGACTTCTTTCTCGAATATCCGAAGTTGCACGAACTGGCCGCAAGCGAAAACCCTGTGATCCGGAGCCTGCACGACTTTGTCGTGCGTTTGAATCCCGAGCCCCACCGCCGCACGTTCCTCAAGCCCTTTATGCGCTCGGAAGCGGCGGAGTTTTGTTCCTCATGCCACAAAGTCCACCTGGATGTGCCGGTGAATCATTACCGCTGGATTCGCGGCTTCAATGAGTACGACAACTGGCAGGCCAGCGGAGTTTCCGGCCTGGGCGCGCGTTCCTTTTACTATCCGAAGTCGCCCAGCAATTGCGCGGATTGCCATATGCCGCTGGTTCGCTCGAACGACGATGGCAACGTCAATGGTTACGTGCATTCGCATCGTTTCCCGGGCGCAAACACCGCCGTGCCTACGGCCAACGAAGACCAGACGCAGCTCGAGGCCACTCGAAAATTCCTGCAGGCCAATCAGTTGAGTGTGGACATCTTCGCAGTTTCGCCCGCCGGAAAGGAACGGAGCGAGCCTGCCCGCAACGAACTGGGTAAGCAGGAACTCTCCACCACCTTCGCTGTGGGAGAAGAATCGGAAGCCGCCCTGCCAAAGGGTGAGGCCGGCGAAGTGCGCGCGATTACCGCTCCGATCGATCGCACGGATGCCGCGGTTCGCCGCGGCGATGACGTTCGCGTCGACGTAGTCGTGCGCACCCGCGGTGTCGGCCATTTCTTTCCCGGCGGCACGGTAGATGCCTTCGACGTTTGGCTCGAGCTCGAAGCCAGCGACGGCAAGGGCCAAACCATTTTCTGGAGCGGCCAAGTTGAGGACAACGGCAAAGGCCCCGTTGACCCGCGCGCGCATTTTTATCGTTCCTTGCAAATCGACGGACACGGCCGTGTCATCAACAAGCGCAATGCCTGGGCGACGCGCTCGGTCGTCTACGTGCACCTGATCCCGCCCGGCGCGGCGGACACCGTGCACTATCATCTGCATGTTCCCGAAAATTGCGGCGACCAAATCACGCTCGTCGCAAAACTGAACTACCGCAAATTCAGTTGGTACAACACACAGTTTTCTTTTGCCGGCGTCGAAGCTCCGGAAACCAAACGAACCTCTTCCGCCGAAAAGATAACCACGCCGGATTACGACGATCGTCATTTCGTGTTCACCGGAGACACGTCGAACGTCTCCGGGAATCTTAAGGCGATTCCCGATCTTCCCATCACCGTCCTTGCCAAGGACATCAAGACCTTGCGCGTCCTTCCGCGCAGTGCGCCCGCGCCACAGCCCAAGATCGTCAGCGTCAAGGAAGAATGGACGCGCTGGAATGATTACGGCATCGGTCTGTTTCTCCAGGGCGATCTGAAAGGCGCGGCTGCCGCATTTGAAGAAATCACCGTGGCCGACCCCCGGAATCCCGATGGCTGGACCAACATCGGCCGCGTGCTTTTGCAGGAAGGCGACACGGCGGGCGCGCGCAGAGTGCTCGAAGAGTCCTTGGGCATCAACGCAAACCTCGCGCGTACGAATTTCTTCTATGCGAAAGCCCTCCGTGAAGACGGCGACTACGACGGCGCTATCGCACACTTCAAAACCGTCGTTGAGCAATTCCCGCGCGACCGCGTCGTACACAACGAACTTGGCCGGGTGCTCTTCCTTGAAAAACGCTACGCCGATGCCGTTGCCGAATTCGAAAAAACGTTGGCCATCGATCCCGAAGATTTACAGGCGCACTACAATCTGATGCTCTGCTACGCCGGCCTCGTGGAGGAAACCAAAGCCGAGGAGCACAAGGCGCGCTACCTGCGGTTTAAAGCCGATGAAGCGGCGCAGGCCATCACCGGCCCTTACCGCGAGCGGCATCCCGAAGACAACAACGAGCGCCAGGCGATTCACGAACACTTTAGCGTCGCGCTGACCGCCGCTCGGCAGCAAAAGCCGGCAGCAACAAAACTGGCCACAGCCAAAGCCGCGAAGGTAAAGCTAGCCGGGAAGGTCGCCATACCCGGAAACGCGAATCCCGGCGGCGGAAACTAGGGACGGTCTTGCGAAGGGTTCCCTTTAATGGGGCGCTAGCCCGGACGCAAAAGCTGCAAAATGGGTTATGAGTCCGCGGTGGCAACTGGGGATTCTGATCAGACTGTGAGGAAAAATGACCTGGATTCAGACTGTGCGAATGGAAGATGACGCATGCGTCAGAAACGCCATCGAGTCCCAACGAAAGCTCTACCCCATCGAGTACGCCACGCCCGCTCATCCCGCGAACGACGGCGAGACCGCGGGCATCGTGGCAAGCCATACGTTGATTCCGGAAGCGCTCTTTTACGCTTTTGGCACGTTTGGCGCGCTGATGTCTCCGGATTTGCCGCTCCAACGGCATCAGCACGAAATGATTGCGACGATGGTGTCGGTCACGAACCGTTGCCACTATTGAATCGTTTCCCACGCAGAGTTTCTGCGTCGCGTCACCCTAAAGGAGGACATGGTGGAAGCGCTGAAGAAGGATTACCGCACGGCGCCCATCAGCGAGCAGGACCGCACTATGCTCGATTACGTCGTAAAACTGACCAAGGACGCCACAAAATGCAGTCCGGAAGATCACTCGAGGCTGCGCGCGGCAGGCTTTGATGATCGTGGCATCCTGCAAATTACGTTGATTGCGTCCTGGTTCAACTACATCAATCGCGTCGCCGACGCCCTCGGCGTCGGCCGCGACTGAAACGGGGGAATGGTGAAACGTCCGTTCGTCGCACTCCTTGTGGTTGGACTTGCCCGGCAAACCGCGATTGGCGCTCCGACGGAAACCCCGGTAATTCAATTCCGCGACGTCACGCAGCAGGCCGGAATCCATTTCCTCCACAACAACGGCGCCTTTGGCAAAAAATATCTTCCGGAAACGATGGGCCCCGGCGTGGCCTTCATCGACTACGACAACGACGGCTGGCCGGACATTTTTCTCGCCAACGGCATGGACTGGCCCGGCCACCTTCGGAAGCATTCGACTCCCAAGCTCTATCACAACAATCACGACGGCACGTTCAGGGATGTGACACGAAGAGCCGGTTTGGACATGGAACTCTATGGCATGGGCGTGGCCGTCGGCGATTACGATAACGACGGCTATGACGACTTGTTCGTCACTGCCTACGGGCAAAACCATCTGTTTCACAACAATGGCAACGGCACTTTCTCCGACGTGACGCAAAAAGCGGGATTGCAAGGTCCGAAAGAATTCAGCACCAGCGCCGCCTGGGTGGATTACGACAAAGACGGTCGCCTGGATCTCGTGGTTGGCAATTACGTCCAGTGGACCCCCGAGACGGATCTCTATTGCACGCTCGACGGCAAGAGCAAATCGTATTGCACGCCGGAATCGTACAAAGGCACGGCCGTGCGGCTCTGGCACAACCGCGGCAACGGCACCTTTGAAGACGTGACACAAAAAGCCGGTCTCGGCGACGCCACTTCGAAGACTCTCGGTGTGGCCGTGCTCGATTACGACAATGACGGCTGGCCAGACCTTCTGTTCTCCAACGACACACAGCCCAACAAGCTCTACCGCAACAATGGCAACGGCACCTTCAGTGAAAAAGCCGTCGTGGCCGGCGTGGCCTTTAGCGAAGATGGCGTGGCCCGCGCGGGCATGGGCGTGGACTCCGCCGACTACGACCATTCCGGCTACCCCAGCGTGCTCATCTCCAATTTCTCGAACCAGATGGTTTCGCTCTACCACAACGAAGGCAAAGGGCTCTTTGTCGACGAAGCGCCGCGCTCGGAAATCGGCCACGCCTCGCTGCTCACCCTGGGCTTCGGATGCTTCTTTTTTGACTACGACCTCGACGGTTGGCCGGACGTCTTCATCGCCAACGGCCACATTGACGCCGCCATCCAGAAGGTGCAGGCCAACGTCACCTACGCCATGCCGCCACACTTGTTCCGCAACGTGGGCAAAGGAAAGTTCGTGGAAGTGACGAAATCCATGGGCGAGGCGTTCGCCTCTCCCCGCGTCGGTCGCGGCGCGGCCTATGCGGATATTAACAATGACGGTCGTTTGGATTTGCTGCTCTCGACCAACGGCGGCCCGGTGTACTTGTTCCGCAACGAAGCGCAGGGCACTCTCGCGTCGAATCGCAGTCTCCGCATCAAGCTTGTCGGCACGAAATCCAACCGTGACGGCATTGGCGCTGTCGTGAAGCTTACCGCCGACGGAGACACGCAAACCAAAATGCTGCACAGCGGCTCGAGCTATCTTTCCGCGAGTGAACTGGTCCTCACGTTTGGCCTGGGCCAGCGCGACAAAGCCGACTCCATCGAAGTTCGCTGGCCGAGCGGCCAGCTTGACCGCCTCTCCGCCGCCCCCGCCGGCGCCACCCTCACCATCACCGAAGCCAAGGGCCTTACCGCCACGCGCTGGTTTGCGAGTCGCTCCAAGCCGCAATAGCGACCGACCGAGAAATCTCCAGAGGCGCCCTAGCTACGAAGAATATTAGGGGTTAGGCAGGCTATTTTCGCGGCTCGGAGGGCCCCCTAGACGATGGAGGAAAAGGGAGAGAATAAGCGCGGCGCGAAACGCGAGACCGGTACTCCTGGCCCTCCCCTCATCGCTTGCGGTTGCGGGCATACACCCAGCCGACTCCGCAGCATTGCCCGCAGAGTTTCTCATTGCGGGTCCCGCCAGACAGCCGGGGCAGGCCTCCCAGTCGGCTTTGTTCGCGGCGCTGCCAATGACGCCGGTGCAGCGCTTCCCCGCAGTTACCTGAGAGCATTATTGACCATTCATCATCTCCGGGGAGTAGGAAACGGCTCCGCAGCGAGTGCAGACCGCCACAGGTTGTGGTTTTTGTTCCGGCATGGGCGTGCAACCGGTTTCCGAGGGGCACGATCCTATCGTGCGCCTCGCAATTCGCAAAAAGGAAGGGTGCTAGAACAGGTTCCAGAGGAACTGGTTGTAGACCTCGTGATGGAACTGAACCTCTTGCGCTTTCACGATGGTGCCGAGTGACCGCGGGCAGCGATCCGCGGCGGTGCGCTTGAGTTCAACGTAGCGGGCCTTCACGTCGGCGCCCAGCAGCGTCGTGGTCCATTCGGCTTTTTCGAAATTTTCAATGGCGGTATAGATGTTGTCCGGCAAGTAGCGCTGGGCGGATCGCAGATTCTTGATTTGGGCAATTTCGCCGTCCAAGCCAGACTTGAAGATCGCGTACATCACCAGGTAGGGATTGGAGTCGGGAGCGACGGCACGCACTTCGGTGCGCATACTGCGTTCGTTGCCGATGGGGATGCGCACCATCGCGCCACGGTTGGTGGGAGAAGCGTTGAGCTGATTGGGCGCTTCGAAGTGCGGATCGAGGCGGCGGTACGCGTTGACGCTCGAATTGATGAGCAAGCACATGTCGTTGCCGTGGGTGAGAATGCGGTCGACGAAGTCCCAGCCGAACTTGCTCAGCTTTTCGTCGCCTTCGGGATCCCAAAAAAGATTCTTGCCATCTTTGCTGACAGAAACGTTGGTGTGCATGCCGCTGCCGTTGACGCCAACGATCGGCTTGGGAAGGAAGCTGGCGGTGAAGCCCATATTGGTCGCGATTTGGCGGCAAACCAATTTGTAAAGTTGAATCTGGTCGGCGGCTTGCACCACTTCGCCATAGCCGTAGTTGATTTCGAACTGCGAGGGCGCCACTTCAGGGTGGTCCTTTTCGTTCTGGAAGCCCATGGCGCGCTGAACCTCGGCGGTGGCGTCGATGAAGGTACGCAAAGGGTCGCCGGGAAGCGAGTGATAATAGCCGCCGGTATTGACGTATTGGAATTTGCCGGTTTCATGATAGTGGCGCTCGGCGTTCGGGCCGGCGAACAGGAAGCCCTCGATTTCATTGGCGGCGTTGAGCGTGTAGCCCTTCGTGTCAAACAGGCCGTCGGCGTAGCCTTTAAGGACGCCGCGAATGTCGGCGTTGTAGGGCGTCCCGTCCTTGTCGATGACGTGCCCAAAGATCAGAACTTTGCCGGAGCCGAATACGTCCGCCGGGGCCCAGTAGAAAGAGCCCCAATCCATGGCTAGGCGAAGATCGCTTTCGCGCTGCGCGGTGAAGCCGCGAATGGAGGAACCGTCGAAGGTCAAGTTGTCCCAGCTCTTGATGAGGAACTTCTTGTCATAGTCGAGCATGTGCAGGCGGCCTTCGAGGTCGCTGAACAAAACGGTGACGGCTTTAATGCGTTTTTCGTCGGTGAGATATTTGAGGCGCTCTTCCTGGATTTTGTGGGCGGCCACGCGATTTTTGCGCTGCTCTTTGGCCTTCAGATTCAATTGCTCCAGCTCATCGTAAGGAAGGGCTAGGAAATTGCGAAGTTCGTTCGACATGAAGCTCCTCAAATTGGAATCAGGCTCACGCTCAGGGGTGAACGCTGGCAAGCGCAATAGCGTATCGCGGGCGCGTTGCAAGCGTCAATCGAAAGACCTGATCGAATGGATGAAAGAAACTGCGATGGCTGTGGAAAACCGCAGCAAAAACGCGGGAAGAAGAGACCGATTTCCGAGCGCAGAACCAGACTTCAGCGCCAGGGGCATGGCCGTTCTGTGCCATGCCCCGCAAAAAGACCGAGTGGAAGGCACATCACGCTATCGGGCTGCTGCCGCCGATGCGGTCACGGTTTGTAGCCACACGATGCCGCTTTCTTCAGAATCTCAACTCCTTCCGTGGCGGTAATGAGTTGCGTAGTCTTGATGGTCCGTAGTGCCCCGCCTCCGGCAGCCGCAACCGCCAGGGCCGCAGCACTGGCCTCATCCGGCATCTCCAGAATCAGGACGACATCCTATTCGCCATAGGCGAAGAACCCATTGACGATGCGTCCTCCTAATTTTTCCACCACCGGTCGAAGAGCCTCGAACCGGTTGTGCGGATTGCGCATCAATGCGTTCCACGCCTCTGACGTGTAACTTGCCTGAGTGAGGAAGTATGGCAGGAAAACTTCGTTTGCAACGGGTATGGTCTGCCGTACGGCGAGTTCTGAAGCGGATTTGCGGATAAACCTGTACCCGTCCCGCTTTCCTGTCAAGGGTTCCACATCACTGGCAACGCGGAGTCCCCATGTGCGGCACTCTAACCGGAAAGTGATCCAAAAAGAGGCGCGGCGCTTCTTCTTAAGCGATTCACGTCACGCCAATCTTCGCGGGGGAATTCCTAGGCCGGCCGCTGGTGCTTGCTCTCGAGGTCTTGCCTGATTGCCAATTGCGGGCGGAGGCTCGCGAGTTTCTTAAGGGTGTTGTAGCAAAATGCCGCGCCCAGGCTCAGAAAGGCTACCGTGACGAAAAGGCCTGGCACTTCGTTCGGGGACGGCGGCCAGGTTGGCCTATCCTGGAAGAGCTTGAACTCATAGCGCGCGAGTTCGCTCCTCAGCGAAGCGGACTCGTCAATGAGCTTGTCGGAATCGCTGACTAACTCGACGTTTACTTCCTGCTGATACGCGGCAGCCAAAGTCTCGCGCGCGGGATTTCCATCTAAGGTCTTGCGAAGCCAAGACTCCGCGTCCTCACGGCTTGCAAATCCCGGCGAAGTTTCAAGGGCGTGCATCGCTTTGGATTTCGCTTCAGAGGTGACACTGTCTTCGGCGGGAACCGCTGTGGCCGCTACTTTTTCTCGCTCTTTCGCCCGTGCTTTTCGCTTCGTCTGAGGCCTTGCTTCGTTCAATTCAGGGTTGCGGGGGACGGTGCGCAAGATCGAAACCATGGCCTGGCGATAGACGTCGGGCACAACGGTGTGCGCGCCTGGCTTGGAATGTGAGAATTGCTCCGCGTGCTTGTCGATCCCTTCCGCGGTGGCAGTCAATCGCGCCCGCAATTCGGCGCCTTGAGACATCGAGCGCAACAACCAAACGGCGTCAAAGTGCCCGGCAAGGACGAAGACACAAGAGAGTGCGACCGTTACAAGGCGCGCTTGCAGAGTGAAGCGCTGCGAGGCCCTGTCCATGACATAATCGAACCAGGCCCGCACGCCTTCCAAGCGCGGCTCGGACGGAGTAGAGACCGTGGTCAATCCTGCAGTGGCAGGAATGGATCCCGGCTCTTGTTCCTTCGCCGGCGCCGTCGAGTTTTCCACTACGACAGCGATTCTCCCGTCCGTTTCGACCGGCTCGGCGTGTCGAACGATGCCTTCCTCGAAATCCGCAGCCGCCGGGGAGAGATCTTCATGCTGCAGCGACGCGATGCCCTTATCGAAATAGGGCTTCGACTGCACAGGCTGACCCTCTTCCTCCGCTCCTGGCCTCGCGCTCGCTCCGAGCTCCTGCTCTCGCCAGGCGATCGTGAGCATGGTCCGCTGGGCGGCATCGGGTAGGGTTCCGGGAAGCGGTTCGGCGAGCTTTTCGAGCACCGCGAGAAGCTCATCGACACGGACTGCAGTGGCCAGGCGCCAACGGCTGAGCAGCCCGCCAAGAATCGCTCCTACAAGCGCGCCGGTGCGCCAGGGGTGGGTGCAAAAATTGATCGCTGAAACGTAGCCAGCCAGAAGGTCCGAATATCGGCAAAGGTCGGCGGTGAACAGGCGCTTGGCAATCGCCACTCCGATTGGAGTGATGAAGAAGCCTCCAACCCCGCCCATGATCCACGGCAACAGGGGAATTGAGGCGCTGGCGCTTTGCAGTTTCCCCGCGGTCTCCGGCGCAATGAAGGGGAGCCGGTCCGCGCGAAGGCGAAAGCGCGAAAAGATCGAGTCAGAAATCGTGGGGTGACGCAAGACTCTGCGGGCCATTTCCTTTGCCCAGCGTCTGGCTTCCGGATCCGGATAGGCGGTTTCGAACAAGTCCACCAGGCCGCGCCGCAAATTGGCACCGCGCAGGCCTAGCAAGCCGACGACAACTTGCGTGGCCGCCGTGATGAGCAGGCTGGCGACGAGTATGAGGACGACAAAAGAAATCACGATAGGGAGAGTATAGAGAAGACTCCCGTGGCACGCGGACAAAAACCGAAGTGAGTGTCTGAATCGTTAAGACGGAGGGCACGAATTGCACGCGATGAGTGCGAGCGCCAAGGGCAAGATAGCTGCGTAAGCTTAATGTTTTTATGACCTTAGCCGGTTTTGAAAGGAATCCGGAATTGTGCCTGGAAGATCTGGCAGCGATTGTAATTACCGGCCGGATGCTTGGAGAGTCTTGCCGCGAACGGTGATGAACATTTATTGCAGCTTTGCATATTCGGTTCTCGCCTGCCTCAACGCGGGGATATCGGGGTCGGCATCCTTGCAGAGTGTAAGGCAATCCTGATATGCAGTCTTTGCCCTAGTGGTATCGCCGGTTGACGCGTAAGCCCTGCCTAACTGCAAGTGCGCCAGTGCGCCGATGGGATCAGCGAAGATGAGTCCGCGGTGATCGAGAATTTTCTGGAATTCGGCGGCGGCTTCAGGGCCCTGATGCAAGTCCAAGTAAGTCTCGCCACGCACGTAATCGGGGTAGAGACACCCGAAGAAGGCAAAGAAGGTTAGTCCAGGAACAGCGAACTCACAGGGACTGTTGGTTTGCAGCGATTCCAGCGCCTTGCGAGGGTTGGCCTGCTTGGGTGCGAAAAGTCCACGCAGCGCCGGCAGGTAGTTGAACTGCACGGACGTGTCTTCGGGAAAGCGCTTTTGCGCCGCGCTGCTGGTTGGCATGAAGCGCACCACGCTTCAGGCCCGCATGTGCAAACTCGGCATCCGCCGCCCGGTGTAGTTCGGATATACTCTCCCGCGTCAACAACGCCCTCCCGCGCTGGAGAGATCGTGAAAATAGTCGTCTTCTTATTTGTTCTACTTCTTGTCCCTATACTTTTTACCGAGATGTCTTTGCAGGCGTCCGCGCAATCGGCTCCCGCAGCCGTTCCATCCAATCGGCCAAGCTTGGCCGCGCCATCGAGTGGCACCCACAGCGCCCAGAACAAGCCTGAGACCAGAATCACCGCTTATACCCTTCCGCCTGATCTCTATCGCAAAGCTCATAACCGCGGCCGCATCAATTTCGCCACGCGCATCGTCGGATTTTTCTACGGCCTTCTGGTCCTGTGTTTTATCTTGTTTCGCAAACTCTCCGCAAAATTTCGTGACTGGGCCGAAAAGCTGTCTCGCTTCCGTTTTGTTCAAGCCATCGTGTTCACGCTTCTTCTCGTGCTGACCATCTCCGTCCTTCAGCTTCCCCTTGATATTTTTGAGGAGATTGTTTCGAAGGTTTACAAAATCTCCGTTCAGACATGGCCCTCGTGGATCGCGGACTGGGCCAAGGCACAACTTGTCGCGGTCGTTATTGGCAGCCTGCTTGTCTGGATTCTCTACGCTATTATTCGCAAGAGCCCGCAGCGTTGGTGGCTCTATTTCTGGACCATCTCTCTGCCGATTCTTCTGTTTGTTATCTTCATTTCGCCCTATGTAATCGACCCGCTCTTCAACAAATATGAGCCGCTTACCGCCCATGCTCCACAGCTTGTCCCCGAGCTTCAGCGCATCACCCGGCGTGCTGGCCAGGAAGTTGCGCCGGAGCGCATGTTCTGGATGAAAGCCAGCGACAAAACCATTGCTACCAATGCTTCCGTGAACGGTTTTGGAGCGTCCAAGCGCATCATCATTTGGGATACTACTCTGGTGCAGGAGACCACCGACGAAGTTTTGACGGACTTTGGCCACGAAATGGGCCACTACGTACTCGGCCACATCTGGAAAGGCTTCTTGTTCTTTTCCGCCATGCTTTTCGTTCTCTTCTATTTGGGTTTCGTATCCATTGGCTGGCTGCTCGCACGTTACGGCTCGTCCTGGGGGATTCGGGCTCTCGATGACTGGGCGTCTCTTCCCGCTTTGCTCTTGCTCATCACCTTTTTCGGTTTCGCGGCAAACGCCGCAGGCAATACGTTTAGCCGTTTTGAGGAACATCAGGCGGACATTTACAGTCTCGAGGTAACCCACGGTCTCGTGCCCGATGCTGGTCAAGCCTTCGCGCGTTCGTTCCAGATTTATGGAGAAACCGTGCTCGTGGACCCCGACCCCAGTCCCATTAATGTTCTTCTCTTCTTCGATCACCCAACCGTTGCCGACCGCATCCATTTGGGCGTCACGTATGATCCGTGGTCGAGGGGTGAATCTCCTCAGTTTGTAAAATGAAGTCTCAGCGAAAGCATAGGAAATGCAGGCCCCATCTTAGCGGAAACCAAACCAACCGCCCGAGCCTGTTTACTAGAAGCCGAGACCCGCGCGTCACGCATTTCCATGAATTGAATTGGGCGCTGGCGGCCCCAACTCCGCAGGAAACGGAATCGCCTGCCGCCAACACAGGCACGCCATCTGCATGGCTACCCTGCCCGGAATCTGCACGGCGCTGCTAATCACTCTAAGGTCCCGGTGCTACGCGTCAAACCCACAAAGAAAAGGCGGCGCTGTTCCTCCCGGTGCCGCGCCTGTTCCTGAATTGTCGCTGTGAGCTCAATACTCGGTAAGATCCCTGCAACGCATGCTGCGATGACTAAGAGGCGGGCGGTAAGGCCCTTAGATTTGTGCTGGATCATGATGCGGATTGC
>Ga0182039_10000363_pt1 | contig 23168 bp, 17 predicted proteins | sample sta12Can44000111_FD_125975 | JGI IMG/M metagenome (GOLD analysis project Ga0182039, IMG submission 125975) | Lab enrichment of tropical soil microbial communities from Luquillo Experimental Forest, Puerto Rico - statanox.12C.anox.44.000.111 | ecosystem: Environmental > Terrestrial > Soil >...
AAGCTGACAACAACATGAGAATCCCGAGGACGAACACCCATGGTCTCCGCTTTCTCATTTCCCCTCCTCAAACGCTTCCGATCGCAACTTCCCGGGTGTTTTTGAAGCCAGGCGAGGGCCCTGCCATGAAGCAGGACCGCCTCGTCGGGTGTAGCGGGCTTCCCAGGATGATGCCGCAACGTAGGTTGCAAGAAACAGGCAATAAGTCAACGGGAAAATCTAGATGCAAAGAATCGGTCACCCCGAGACTCCCCACTGCTCTACTCTGACGCGGGAATCAGCTAAAAGTGAGTCAAGACGGAGGTCTCGATCGAAGGTCTTGAGAGCTTTTGGGAGGCGAAGGCAAGGCCTTGTCTGTCAGTCGCTTGCAGCCATTACCGGGTCGGCCGGGCCGAGCCATGTTGGCCGAGGTCGGCCCGAAACCACTTCGGCTCGAAGCTGACGACGGCACCACAGACCGGACGACACAGGAAATCCGCTCTCGGACCGACGTCGCAACATACGTTTCTAAATTTTGTCCGTAGTGAGCTGAGCTAAGTTTTGGGACTCCATTGCGCCTTGCCCATACAGGACGCGGGCCGGAGGCAGGAGTGGCCAGCCAACGGACCCGCGCCCATTTCGGGTTTCGCGACAGACGCGCCAAAAGGATTGGTGTGAGCCGTCTTCGCGGACTCGCTCTTTGGCACACTGCTTGCCCCTCTAAAGGTCCGCGACACCGCCTAGCGCCTCGGCTCCCAATCCGCGCCGCTAAGTTCTCTAAACTGACGACAAGCCACGACGGTTTCGCCGATTGGCTCGAACCCGATGCCGTTTAAGACCGCGCCTCACGCTTCTCGCAAAGCAACCAGTGGATCGAGTCGACTCGCGCTCCGCGCCGGCAGGTAGCACGCAACAAATGCCACCGCGAGCAGCGCGAACGATGCGCCGCCGACACCGATCGGATCGCTCCCGCTTACGCCGTAGAGGAAGCGCGCAAGCACGCGTCCGAGCAGGAGCGACAGCGCCATGCCCACACCAACGCCGCTAGCCACAACCGCCATCCCTTGACGTAGCACCAGGAACGACACGCTTCCCGGGCCCGCTCCTAGCGCCATACGCACTCCGATTTCGCGCCGCCGCTGACTCACGGAATAGGCCATAATTCCGTACAGCCCCACCGAAGCGAGGCCCAGCGCCAACAGTCCGAAGGCACCCAGCAGGCCCACGCCCATCTTGGACCACCAAAGCGCCTGATCAATCACCTTGCTCCCCGTGCGGATGTCTTCCACCGCCAGCCCGGGATCGAGGCTGTGAATTTCTGTCGGAACGGCCGCCAGAACCGTCGATGGATCGCGTTCGCTTCTTGCATATAGGATCATGCTGTCGGTGTAATGCTGCCGCAGCGGGATGTAGGCGCACGCCTGCGGCGGCTCCCCCAGCGTCTGGTAGTTCGTAGTTTTTACGACGCCAACTATCTCGAGGAACTCCCTGTCTTGAGGCAATTGGAAGCGTTTACCGAGTGCGTCTTGATTTGGCCAATATTGGGCGGCCATGGTCTCGTTGATGATGGCCACGGGCGTCGAAACGTCGCGATCATTTTGCGTAAAGTCTCGGCCTTCCAAAAACGGGATGCCCATCGTGGAAAAATAGTTGAGGTCCACCGTGTCGATGACGGCCGAGATGGCTTCGGATCTCTTCCGTGCCTCTTGCCCCTCGATCGCGATACCCGTCTCTTGGCGTCCCCACAGCGGCAGGTTCGACGCCCAGGAGACCGACGAGATTCCGGGAATCCTGGCAGCCCGGTCAAGGACCAGTTTGTAAAACTGTTCTGTACGCACGCGATCGTACCCGGCTTGCCCGGGATAGAGCATGAACAGCGCCAGATGCTCCGTTTGGAACCCGGGATCGATGGCATACTCGCGCTCGATGCTTCGCAGGAAAAGACCGGCGACCACCAGCAAAACGAGGGAAACCGCCACCTGCCCGGCTAGCAGCATATTTGCCAGGGCGACCCGACCGCGGCTCCGTCCTCGGCTGCGCGTTTCCTCTTTCAAGACTTCCGAAACAGAAACCCGCGAAGTTCGCAGTGCGGGCACAATGCCGAATATCAGCCCGGTCAGTATGGCCACAGCAAATGCGAAAACGAACACACTCGCGTTGAGTCTTAGATCCGCCAGGTTCTCGGCATATTCCGCGGGGCGCAACGATTCCAGAATCCGGCATCCACCATGACCGAATAAGAAGCCGAGGATTCCGCTAAAGAGGCCGAGCAGAACGCTCTCGGTGAGCAACTGGCGGATCAACCGCATACGCCCGGCACCAAGCGAGATGCGGACCGCAATCTCCTGCCGGCGAACGCTCGAGCGGGCAAGAAGCAGATTGGCCACGTTGGAACAGGCGATGAGCAGCACGAACGACACGATGGCCATCAGCAAAATCCCGCCCAACACCACCGGCTGCCGCTCCGGTCCATAAGCGGCCTCAAGCAAAGGCGTCACCGTAAGGCTCTTCCCCTCATTGGCGCCGGGATACTCTTTTTCGAGGGCCGCCCCGGAAATTTTCATCTCCGCTTGCGCCTGGGCAAGCGTAATTCCCGGCTGAAGCCGGCCGATTCCGGTAAACAGAGGCATTCCGCGATCCGTTAGTGCATTTCGCTGCTCGGCCGGCAAGGCTTGCGCGGCCATCATGGATGGAATCCAAAGATCAGGTCCAAAAACGGCATACACACCCTTGAAACCTTTGGGCCCGACACCAATAATCGTGAACGGCGTTTCGTTCAGCTTGATGGTTTTCCCGAGAATATCGGAAACTCCTCCGAACCGGCTTTGCCACGCCGTATAGCCGAGCACCGCGACCGGAGCGGCGCCTGGCGTTCGATCCTCGCCGGGAAGAAAGAAGCGTCCGAGGAAAGGATGAATGCCGAGCGTATCGAAGTAATTCGCGGTCACGATTTCCGCGAAAATCCGGTGCGGCTCGTTCTTGTCGGTCATGGTGACCGCCATCGGATAGGAATGCCCGGCAAGAGTCCGGAACGCGCGCGTTTGCTCCCGGATATCCTTGAGATTCAGGTAGGAAATGGCCTGCAAGTCACCGGATTGTGAGGTCTTCTTGAGTTGCGTCGTGTTAACGGCCGCAAGCCCGGAAATTTTTTCGACGGGAAGCGGATTCAAGATCAGCGAGTCTACCACCGTAAAGACCGCGGTGTTCGCCCCGATGCCCAGAGCCAGCGTCAACAGCGCAACGGCCGTAAAGCCCGGGCTCTTGCGCAGCATGCGCAGTGCAAACTGCAGGTCTTTCGCAAAATCCGAAAACAGGTGCCCGCTCGGAGTTGCCCCCTCGGCCACCGAACCGCGCTCCGGGGTCCTCGCAGAGGCCTGCAATTCTGGGACGAGGTTTCTCCAGTCGATTTCCGCCAGTACTTGCCCCGCTCCTTCGGCACCGAGTTCCTCGTACCTTTGTTGAAGATGATCGGAAAGCTCCTCGATGATTTCCGCTTCCCGTTCCGGCCTAAGATTCAGTCCGGCCAGATGTTTCCTGATTTCAAGCTCCCATTCAGGCATGTTGCACCCCGGCGATTCGGCCCACGGCTCCGGCAAACTCTTGCCACTTCCTACGTTGCAGCTCGAGGACGCGCTGTCCTTCCGCGGTCAGCCGGTAATACCTGCGTCGTCTTTGATTCGCTTTCTCCACCCACCGCCCCTCGATCCAACCTCGTTTTTCCAACCGGTAGAGCAGCGGGTAGAGCGAGGCCACGTGAAAATGGAGCGTGCCTCCCGAGCGCACTTCGATGAGCTTGCCGATTTCGTACCCATGTCGGGGCTGGTCCTCGAGGAGGGACAAAACCAGGAGCTCCGCGCTCCCCTTCTTCCAGGCCTCCTCCACTTTGGTCCCCATATATGTGCCTCCCACATATGGTACGCAGCCGGCCCTCCGTAGATTTCACGCTGACCTTCATTTTTTGGGGGGTACTTGGACGGCGCCCCGCGGACCTTCTATTCCTCGCGCAGCGTCCTGGCCGGGTCGATCCTAGCAATTCTTAAGGTCGGCAGCAGGGTCGCGAGAAGCGTAATGACGAGAAGCGTCAACACCACCAGCAGGTTGGTGGTTATATCGTAAACGCCTACGCCATAAAGCACGCTGCGCATGACGCGCAGCGCTCCCGCGGAAAGGACCAGCCCCAGAACGACACCGAATAGGGAAGCGGCCACGCCGGAGCGTGCGATCTCGACCATCACTTGACCGATACTCGAACCGAGAGCCATGCGGATACCGATTTCCCGAGTCCTTTGCGCCACCATGTTGGCCACCAGCGCAAAGACGCCGACCGCGCTCAACAGGAGCGCCAGCGCCGCCATGGCGCCGAGCAGCGCCACTTCCATGCGCTGCATCGTCAGCGTGCGGGCCAGCAGGTCCCCCATGGTGTAAAAGCCGGAAGCGGGCAAATTTGGATCAGCCGTTGCGAGCGCGCGTTGCATCTCCGCGGTCAAACCTGCTGTCCGACCAGCCGTGCGGACCATCCAGTTTGGCTGAACCCAAACATGCATCAGGGCGAGAAGCGTCCCTCCTATTTGTGCAGCGGGAACGTACATCGTTTCCTCGGTCTGGAGTGGCGCAACGGGATCCAAACCAGAGGAGAGTGGGACGTCGGCTACTTCGCCCACAATCAGCCCGTACTGGTCGATGTACCGCCCCACCGGGTTCGTTCCGCCATAGAACTTCCGTGCGAAAGATTGGTTCACCACGACAACGTGCTGGGAATCGGGACCATCCGCATTGCTAAAGACACGACCGGCAAGCAGCGGCATCTCGAGCGTGTCGAAAAATCCCGGCGTGACGTAGACCCAGTCTACCCCACCCTGGTGGCCCGCCTCCTTGCCATCGCTGAGAGTGATCCAGTCGTTTCCGGTGAACTCGTAAGGCAGATTCGATCCCACTGCAGCATTCTCGACTCCTGGAATCTGCCGCATGGCGGCCGTGCTCTCGTCCAACAGCTTTCGGAATGTTGCTGGATCATGGTAACGAACATCGTCGAGCGAGGCTTTCGCAACCATCACGCCGCTTGAATTGAATCCCGGCGGCAACGTTTCCAGATGGATCAGGCTGCGGATGAGCAGGCCGGAACCAGCTAGCAGCATGACGGTAAGCGCAACCTCGCCGGCAATCAGCGCCTGGCGCAGCCGCAAGCTGCCAACCCCGGCCACCGAACGGTTCGCCATCGACGACCGCAGATCCACTCGCAGCGCGGCCAAGGCCGGCAGCATGGCGAAGAGCACGCTCGTCAAAACAGAAATGACCAGCGTGAAAAGCATCACGCGGCCGTCGAGCGGCACGCTCGCAACCGGGAGAAAGTGTTCGGGCAACAGCAGGAAGAGTTCGCGCAGGGCCACAAAGCCGACGCCCACGCTGACCGCTCCGCCTACCAAGGCCAGGAGCAGGTTTTCGATCCAAAACTGGCGCTGGATCTGCCAGCCCGAGGCACCCAGCGCCAGCCGCGTGGCTACTTCTGGCGTACGGCGCATCATACGCACCAGGGTGAGTCCAGCCAGGTTTGCGCAGGCGATCAGCAGGATGAAACCGGCGGCTACCATCAGTGCCAGCACCTTGGGGCGCAGCGCGTCGGTTTGCCCTTTCTGCAGCGGCACCGTGTGATAGCTCACTTTTGCGCCGGGGTTGTCTACCAATTCGTAGCGCCCGGTGCGCCTTAACCAGGTGCGGTTGATCTGGGCATCCGCCTCCTCCCAGGTCACGCCATCGCGCAGCCGGATGATGCAACTGAAGTTCGTTCCCCCGCCTTCACCCTCGCGGCTGGCCTGGAGCGGGGTGTACACATCCGCGTTCAACGGAGTGGTCGCGCCCTGCGGCAGCACGCCCACCACGGTGTAGGGCTCACTTCGCAGCAGGACGGGTTGCCCAAGAATGCGTGGGTCCGCACCGAAGACATTCCGCCAGAGGTTGTAACTGAGAATGACGACTCTAGGTCCGCCAGGCCGGTCCTCGTCCGCCGAAAAGCTTCGCCCCAGGATGGGCTGAAGCTCGAACACCTCGAAGTAATGCGTCGACACCCGCCCGTCATGGACATATTCCACATGGGAACCGCCCTTGAGGTTCACGCCTGACGTGCCTACGGAGGATACCGACGAGGTCAATGCCGGAACATTGTCGCGAAGCAGTTCCCATTGCTCTCCATTTACGTTGTGCCGTTCATCGGAGGCGGCGGATGACCCGGCGATACGGGTGTAGATTGTCCCCATACGTTCCGGATGCGGGTAAGGTAGGCCCTCGAGGAGGAGCGCGTTCACCAGAGAAAAAATTGCCGTGTTCGCGCCGACCGAGAGCGCCAGGGTAAGGACTACCGTGAGAGTGAATCCAGGGTTCTTGCGAAGCTGCCGCAGACCAAAGCGGCAATCGGACATCGCCGAATGGAGCGAACTGCCAAGCCGTTCCTCGCGTACTTGCTCCTTGACCTGTTCCGCGCCGCCGAGTTCGATTCGCCCCGCTCGCTCGGCTTCCCTCGGTCCCATGCCCGCTCGAATGTTTTCGTCAACCAGCATTTGGAGGTGCGAGCGGACCTCCTGGTCCAGGTCTACCTCCACTCGCTCGGTGAAAAGGAGATTTCTCAGGAAACTACGGGCCTTTGCAAACAGCAGCATGACCACCACCTCAACTACGCCTTTTGCTTGGAACTCACAACTTGGGAATAAAACTGGTTCTCCTCCGGACCTGTCCCTTTCCTCGGCAGTGCGCGATTATGACGCCTCCCATGCCTGCGCGATCGCCCGGGAAATGCGCCCCCGCGCTTGGATTCCGCTTCGAGTTGCTTCCGCCCCGCCTTGGTCAAGCAGTCTTATTTCGTGCGGCGGTGGTTTTCCGAGTCTCCCCAGAAGACGAGGTCCGGCCCTCCTCCATGCGTTGCGGAGCGGGAAAGAGCGAGCCCGGCTTAACCAAGCGTGCCTCCGGTGACCGGCCGGATCCAGCGCGAAAATCGGGAGTCCGTGCATCCCGCCGGTAGCAAGCGATGGCAAAACCAGCAAGCTTTAACCCGCCCTCGAGAAGGGCGGTCGGCCTCTGTCCCCTATCGAGAGTCGATAGGAATCCTAGTCCGTCTACCTATAGAATGTCAATAGGAAGACAGCCAGGGCTGCTCGTGGCGCTTTGACGATGAAAGAATCAGCCTTTCTCTCGCATCTAGCCGCTACCTTCTCCGCGCTGATGTTATATAGTGCCCTTCGGACTTCCAGGAGGCTGTGCAGATGGAACTTTGGTCTCGCCGCAAGTTCTTTTTCACTTCTTTGGCTGGCAGCGCCCTCGCTGGCACAAAGCAACTCTTTGGCCGAAGGAATGCTCTTGCCGTCCCGCCCTTCGCTAATTTCGTCCCGCCCGCCCAGGGCCAGCGCCCGCTTATCATCTCAAGCGCCAACGGCCTCCATGCCCTCGACAAGGGCATGGACATCCTCAAGAAAGGCGGAGACACGCTCGACGCCGTCGTCGCCGCGGTCACCGTTGTCGAGGACGATCCCAACGACGATTCCGTCGGTTACGGCGGGTTGCCCAACGAGGAAGGCGAAGTCGAGCTCGACGCGAGCGTCATGCACGGCCCCACCCACCGGGCGGGAGCCGTGGCTGCCGTGCGCCGCATCAAGAACGTTTCGCGCCTCGCCAAAACCGTCATGGAAAACACCAATCACCTCATGATCGTGGGTGATGGCGCGCGCCGGTTCGCCGTGGAGGAGGGATTCGAGGAGATGAACCTGCTCACCGAGCATTCGCGGAAAGTCTGGCTCGCCTGGAAAGCAAGAACATCCTTCAATTGGCGGCCCGGAATCGATTCTCCGGAATGGAAGGAATTCATGAGCTCTTTGTTCGACGGCGACGAAAAGCGAATCGCCTACGCCGAGCGCGTGATCGCCCATCCGCCCACGGGCACGATTCCTTGCATGGCCGTCGACGCCAAAGGCGACATCTCGGCAACGACCACGACCTCCGGACTCTCCTGGAAAATTCCCGGCCGCGTCGGCGACTCTCCCATCATCGGCGCGGGCTGCTACGTCGACAATGAAGTAGGCGCTGCCGGCTCCACCGGAAAGGGGGAGGAAAACATCAAAATTTGCGGTGGCCATACCATCATCGAAATGATGCGTCAGGGAAAATCACCCACCGACGCCTGCCTGGAGGCCATGGCGCGTGTCGCGCACAATTACGGGAACAACAAGAAAAAACTCAACACCTTCCACCTCTACTTTTACGCCGTCAACAAAGACGGCGCGCATGGCGCCGTTTCGCTTTGGCGGAACGGCTATGAGGCGAGCAAGCAGGCCTCCTACGCCGTCCATGACGGCAGCGCAGCCCGCCTCGTTCCTTGCAAAGCCTTCTTTGAAGAAGCCGGCGGCGACCAATAGCTGGAAATCGGAAAACGGAAAAGTGAAAATGGATAGCGATGATAAAGCGTCCGGGAAGGGCTAGGTTCGATTTTCCATTTTCGATTTTCGAATCTCCGCACACATGGATCAGGCAAACATCCTAATCGTCGGTGGCGGCGTGATCGGCTGCGCCATCGCTCGGGCCGTCTCCGAGCGCTGGCAAGACGTTTTTCTCGTCGAGCAGTTTCCCAAGCTCGGCATGGCCACCAGCACGCGCAACAGCGGCGTCAACCATTCAGGAATTTACTATCCGAAGAACTCGTTGAAGGCCCGCCTGTGCGTGGAGGGCAATCGCCTCACCTACGAATTCTGCGAGAAACACAAAGTTCCATTCCGTCATTGCGGAAAGCTGGTGGTCGCGGCCGATTCTCACGAACAACCCGAACTCCTCGCGCTCAAGAAGCGTGGTGAAGACAACGGCGTCGCGGGCCTCGAGCTGGTCGACGCTGCCGAAATCCGCAAGCACGAGCCGCACATTCGAGGCGTGGCCGCCCTCCATGTGCCTTCGAGCGGCATCGTCTCCGCAGAAGAGCTTGTCCATGCCTACGCGCGCGTAGCGACGAATCAAGGCGCGCATATGGTCACGCACGCGAAAGTGGTTTCGCTCGAACCTTCCGCGAGCGCCATTCGCGTTGGCTTGAGAATCGGCGATGAAGATGACACCCAGGAAGAAAAAATCGACGCGCGGTGCGTCATCAATGCGGCCGGTCTCTATGCCGACGAGGTCGCCGCCATGCTGGGAAATCATTCCTGGAAAATCTATCCTGTGCGCGGCGAGTATTGCGAAGTGCGCGGCCCGCGCTCCTCGCTCATCAACAATCTCGTCTATCCGCTCCCGCACAGCGACGGGCTGAGCCTGGGCGTGCACTTTACGAAAACTCTATGGGGAACATTTCTGCTTGGCCCGACGGCCACCTACGTGGAAGGCAAAGACAACTACGAAAAGAACCGCCTGCCCGTCTCCGCCTTCGCGCAAAGCGCGAAAACTCTTTTGCCAGAAGTCCAAGAGGGGGATTTGCAGCTCGGCTACACCGGTCTCCGTCCGAAGCTTGTTCCCGCAAGCCACCAAGGCGGGATCGTCGATTTTGTAATCACCCGCGACCCCCAAGTCCCGCAAGCCATCCATCTGGTCGGCATGGAGTCCCCCGGCCTCACCGCCGCGCCCGCCGTCGCAAACTACGTTGCGCAGATGGTGCAAGAAGCGCTGGCGTAGCGGCCGGTGATCAGTTATCCGGGTGCCCTTGCTTGCCGCGTCAATGAACAGCTCCGGAGTCGTGAATATGGGTTCTTCTCAGGCAGCACGCTCCGCCCCTTGCGGCGAAGCCCGAAAAGCTCTAGAAGAACTATTCGACGATGATGCGGACGAATTTCTTTTTTCCGGCGCGAAGAAGGAACTCATACGGTTTGGTAAGGTCCATCTCTTTTCTTGGATCGTCCACCGCTAAGCCATCAATCTCAACGGCCTTTTGCTTGATCAATCGTTCCGCCTCGGCTTTCGAGGGGGCCAGTTTCAACTCGACAAGTAGCGCGGTTAGCTTCTTCGGAGAGCCTTTTAGCAATTTCACTGTTGGCGCTTCTTCCGGAGCTTGACGGTCGCGAAAAACACGCTGGAAATTCTCCGCCGCCTTGCGCGCAGCTTCTTTGCCATGGAAGTCGGAAATTACCTCTTCCGCGAGCCTCATTTTTGCATCCATCGGATGCAGCTTGCCGTCGGAAACTTCCCTCTCTAGTGACGCAATTTCCTTTGGCGACCGATCGGTCAGCAGTTCGTAGTAAGACCACATGAGCTCGTCAGGGATGGACATCATCTTGCCGAACATCTCCGACGGCGGCTCGGTAATGCCGACGTAGTTGCCGAGGCTCTTGGACATTTTGCGCTGGCCGTCGAGGCCCACAAGAATAGGCATGGTGAGGGCCACTTGCCCGGCCAGGCCATATTCCCGCTGCATGTCGCGGTGTATCAGCAAGTTGAACTTTTGTTCGGAGGCACCCAGTTCAACATCGGACTGGAGTTCCACCGCGTCGCGCGCGGTCAGCAACGGATAGAGCAATTCGTGCACGGAAACCGGCTGGTTGTTTTGCAGGCGCGAACGAAAATCTTCGCGCTCCAGCATGCGCGCCAACCGGTAATGCGAGCAAAGCCGAACGACGTCTTCGGCGTTCATCTTGCTGAGCCACTCGCTGTTCGAGCGAACCTCGGTTTTGTCGCGATCGAGAATCTTGAAGACCTGGTCGAGGTAAGTCTTCGCGTTGGCTTCCACCTGTTCGCGGGTGAGCGGTGGTCGTGTTTCCGAAACGCCGGTAGGATCGCCAATCATTGCCGAAAAATCCCCGATCAGGAAGACCGCGGTGTGGCCCAAATCCTGAAAGTGTTTTAGCTTGCGCAGCACCACGGTGTGCCCCAAATGAAGGTCGGGCGCCGTGGGGTCCACGCCGAGGTAGACGCGCAGCGGCCGCCCGCTTTTGCGCGACGCTTCGAGTTTCGCGAGCAACTCGGGTTCCGGGATGACTTCCGCGACACCCTTTTTGATATGGGCGAGCTGCTCTTCCACCGATTTGAATGTGTGTTCGCTCATTTCCACTTCGGTTTCGCGTCACGTTTCGCGCTGATTTTGCGATGACCACTCTGACTCGCACGCCTCCCCGGCGAGCCGGGCAAGCAGAAGGGGGCGGCTACAACCTCAGCACACGCCGGCCGGCGATCTTATATTTTCCCTCAAGAACGATGCGCACGGCTTCGGAATAAATCCGATGCTCTTCTTTCAGGATTCTTTCGGAGAGCGACGCTTCCGTGTCGTTTTCTTGCACCGGAACCACCGCCTGCACGATGATCGGGCCGGCGTCAAGATTTTCGTCTACGAAATGCACCGTGCACCCGGCAAATTTTACGCCGTACTCAAGTGCTTGGCGCTGCGATTCGAGGCCGGGAAACGACGGAAGCAACGAAGGATGAATATTCAGGATGCGATTGGGAAATTTCGCGACGAAGTACGGCGAGAGCAAGCGCATGTAGCCTGCGAGGCAAATCAGATCCACTTGGTGTTCGTCGAGAACCGCGGCGACCAGGCGATCATAGGCTTCGCGCTCGAGGCCTTTCGAGGGAATCACCCGCGTCGCAATTCCCCGCGCTTTAGCGCGTTCAATCCCCGGCGCGCCCTCGCGATTGCTGATGACGATGGCCATTTCCGCGTTGGGGATGCGGCCGGCAGCCACGGATTCCGCCAACGCTTCGAAATTCGAGCCGCGCCCGCTCAAGAGCACGCCAATGCGCTTCTTCATAAACGCAAAACGTTAACACACACTCGAATCAGCGCAAAACTTGACGAGAGAATCGCCTGCGGATAGGCCGCTCCCGCAGAGATCGCAGGAATTCCTCCCCGCCGCGTATGGCCATGGTTTGTGGTGAACTAACGCTAGCTCACGGCTTTGCCATAGAACCAGCGCAGGCCTGCGGTGAACAATAGCACATTGAAGACAGCCAACATCGCGAGGGCCACCAGCAAAGGAAGATGCGGGAACTGCGGCACGAGCGTAGCCCGCAAGCCTTCGCTCGCGTACACCAGCGGATTGACGAGCACGGCTTTCTGCATTATGGGGAAGTTCTCGAGCGCACTCCACGGATAGTAAGTGCAACCGAAGAAAATCATCGGCGCCACAATCAAACTGAACATCAAGCCGATATGGGTTTGCTGCATACTGCAGCCGAGCGCCAGGCCGCCCGTCGCGGAGAAAAGAGCCACGAGCAGGGCCACGGACGCAAACAGCAAGGGGTGAGGTACGCGCAGGTCGACGCCCGGTCGCAGCAAGAGCCAAGCCGCCGGGATCACCATCAGGCCGGCGGCCAGCGATTGTAACGTCCCCGCCACGACCTTCTCCACCGCCAGCCAGGAAATTTCCATGGGCGCCAGCAGGCGATCTTCGATCTCGTGCGTGAACTGCAACTCGGCGATCAGTGGCATGGCCACCGCCCAAATGCCCGTGCCGACCATACAGATGGCCATGATGCCGGGCAACAACAGGCTCTTGTAGGAGGGCGGCATGAAGCCGCTGCCCACCAGCACCTTGCCGAAGATGAACACAAACATCAGCGGCTGGAGAAACGTCTGGAACAGCAGCGCCACGACATTGCGGCGCGCCACATGTGCGTCGCGCGCGAGAATCGCCAAAAACGTTTTCCAGTTCATTCGCGCAAACTCCTTCCCGTGTGGTGCAGAAAGAGATTCTCAAGGCTGGGCTCGGAGATATGCACGTCGTGCAGTTCGACGCCGGCGGCGGCAGCGAGATGCGCCACTTCGGGAATCAGCGAGCCGCCACGGTCGGCGTAAACATCGGCGCCGACACCGTCGCTTGCGCGCACTTCGCGAACGCCGGAGAGCTTTTGCAGGCGCTCGAGAAACTCGGCCGAGTGCAGGCCGAAGCGCAACCGGAGGAGAAAACCTCCGGGAACAGAAGCCTTCAATTCGCGAGGAGTGCCCAGAGCAATCACCCGGCCGTGGTCGATGATGGCAAGGCGTTGGCAGAGCGCGTCGGCTTCTTCCATGTTGTGGGTGGTGAGCAGGATGGTTTTGCCGGTCTGGTTGTACTCGCGAACGATCTCCCACAGGAGCAAGCGCGTCTGCGGGTCGAGACCGGCGCTGGGCTCGTCGAGAAACAGCACCTGTGGATCGTGCATCATGGCGCGTGCGATGGAGAGGCGCTGCATCATGCCGCCGGAAAAACCGCGAACCATCTGGTCGGCGCGGTCGGTGAGTTTGAAACGCTCGAGCAAGGCTTCCGCGCGCTTCGTCCGCTCGTGATGCGGAAGGCCGAAGTAGGCGCCGTGGAAAGTCAGAATCTCGCGGGCGGTCAGGTTGAAATCCAGATTCGGACGCTGGGCAACCACGCCGATCAAGCGCTTGACGGCTACCTGATTGAGCCAAACGTCGAGCTCGCCAAGCAACGCCTGGCCGGACGTCGGGCGAACCCGCGTGGTGAGGATGCCTACGGTGGTGGATTTGCCCGCTCCGTTCGGCCCCAGCAGACAGAAGATTTCGCCGGGGTGGATCTCTAGGGAGATGCCGTCGAGTGCGGTGATCTGCGGCTTGGGCAGCTTGGTCTTTCCCGCGGGGGCACGAAAAGAGAAGCCACCCACGCCCGCGGCAACCGGTGGGGGAGAGGAATAGACCTTGCGCAATTCGACGGTACGAATTCGAGCCAACACGGAGGACGTTCCTCAAGGACACTACGCGGGCGCGGCGCGGAAAATAACGCTGCCGCCCTGGATCGCTGTCAAGGACCTTAGCACAGGCGGGGCCGCGCGGCAAAATGCGGTCTTGCAATTCCTTGCCCTATTCTGGGACATCGGTTCAGTTGGGCCGCTCCCGGGAAAGGTTGGGATCCACGGGAGTTGCCGGCTCCATGCGGGTGAGAAGGGGGCGAGAGGCACGATCCCGGGATTCCGTTCGGGCGGGCGCGGTTCGTTCGGTCCACCAGCGCGAAGCCATTCGAAACAGCCAGAGGATCCCTCCCAGGATCACGACGAACATCAGCCATCGAAGAAGCGTCGCCAGCAGCGCGGCATCGAGGACCGGCCATGCCCAGCGGAACTGGCGCAGCACGCTCGCGCGGTCAGCCATCCAGTGCCACGCGGTGTGTGCCACGATCGCGGAAAGGATGATCGTTCCCATGCGCTCGGCGACGGCGTAGCGGAAAAGGAGCTGCAAGACGGGGATGAGCAGAATGAGCACGAGGAGCTGTCCCAGCTCCACGCCGACGTTAAACGAAACGAGCGATGTAAGGAGATGGGTTCCCGCGAATTGCAAAGACTGCCGCAGCGCGAACGAGAAGCCGAATCCGTGGACCAGCCCGAAACCGAAAGCGATCATCCAGCGGCGCTCGACGCTGCCGGCTCCGACGATATTTTCGAGCGCCATGTAGACGATCGAAGCGGCAATGAGCGTCTCAATCAGCGGCGGAAACCACAGGAAATCCGGCGCGAGGTTATAGGCGGAAGCAAGCAACGTTATCGAGTGCGCCACCGTAAACGCGGTGACCACGGGAATGAGCGCGCGAAGCCGTCGGAACGGAATCACCAGGCAAAACAAAAACAAGAGATGGTCGGTTCCGTCGAGGATATGGAGAAAGCCCAAGTCCACAAAGCGCAGAGCAGCCTGATGCCAGCGTGGATCGAGACGAACCAGGCCGGGGTCACCATCGAATTCGAAGGCCCGGATCTCGCCCCCCGGAAGGACCAAGCGCAGAACCGTGATGACGCGCAGTCCCAGGCGCGCAAACCGCGGCTCGATCGAAAAACGCGAGCGATCCGACTGAACCGGCGTGTCGAACAAAACATCCAGCAGGGTCTGATCCCAAAACACGTCGGTGGAATCGGAAAGCGGCGGGCTGGTGAGGTGTGCGATGCCGCTCTCATAGGAGCGGAAGGAAAAATCCGATGGCAGCGAGATGCGTGTCGCAATCACCTGCGGATTGCTCAGAAGACGGTTGCCTTCATACATTTCAAAGAAGCCGGCGATCCACAGCTTGGCCGCGCCGGGAAGCAAAGCACCTGCGCGCGCGAAATCGAGATAGCCCGGCCCGCGCAAGGGAAAGCTGATGTCGCGCATGGCCTTGAGCGGCACACGGACCAGCACATGAAGATGCTGGCCTTCCGGCTTGATGAACATCTGGACGGTCACGTCGTTGGGAATATCGTGAGCAAGGGCGAAGCACGGTAGAAAAAGACCGCACGCCGCCAGCAGTAAGCGATGCATTCGAACCATCATTTTTCTCTTCTATTTCGGCATGTACCCAGCCGGCAAAACTTTGTGCGGATCAACCCGCACCACCAAGTAAACAATCTGATCCGAGCTGATTTCGCTAAACCAGTGCGGCGTATTCGGCGGAATAATGACGACGTCGCCCGGTCCGATTTTGCGGCTCACGCCATTCTGGATCGGGCCGCCACGCGTGCTCGGGCCGTTCAGAACGGCGACGACCGGATGATCGGCCGGAAACTCGGAGGTATTGTCCATGGAGCCCCCGGTGACCAGCGTCGCGTTTCCTTCGATGACGTGATAAATCTCGGTGATCTGGCTGTGTTCAATTCCACCGCCCGCCTGCGCTCCCGAAGTCTTGGCGCGATGAACCACGCCGATCCCAACGTTATATTCGCCGTTGATGCTCACCACGCGAATCGCCTGGTCGCTCACACGATCCGCAGCCGTCTTCTGCACCAAAGATTGAATCTCCGCGGCGGTGACGTCTGTCGCCGTGCCCCGAGGAAGATGCGGCGAGGCGGGAGGCGGGTTTTGCGTTTGCGCCGAGAGTTTGTTCGCGAACGCCAGCGCAACAGCGCATGTAAGAAAACCAAGAATCGTCCTTCGCATGATCAGCTCCTTTGCCGGCCAAGCTTGGCCTTGAAAGCTACCTGCTCGTTGGCCACACCACGCCCTGATCTTTCTTCGTCACCGGCGCCATGCCCTTATAGACAAATTTCTGGACGCGCTGCCCGCGATAGGTCTCCGTTGTGAAAATATTTCCCTTGGAATCGGTCGCGATGCTGTGCACCGCGTAAAACTGCCCGGGCTGGCGTCCGCCGTCGCCGAAGCTGGTCAGAATTTCCAGCGTGTCGCGCAGCAGAACGTAAATTTTCTCGTTCGAACCATCGGCAAGAAAGATGTATTTCTGCTGCGGATCCTTGGAAAAAGCGATGTCCCAGGCCGACCCGTCGCCCAAAGTTCGCTTCGCGATAAACGCTTCCTTCACGAACGTCCCGTCTTTCTTAAACACCTGGATGCGGTCGTTCGGCCGGTCGCAAACGTAGAGCAAACCGTCGCTTGCCAGCTCCGCGCAATGCACGGGATTGCGAAATTGTTGGGCGGGCGGCGCATCCGGATTGTACGGGCCGAGATCGGTGTCGTCGGGCTTGTGACCGTAGGCGCCCCAATGACGCTTGTATTTTCCGGTTTCCGCGTCGTACACCGCCACGCGGTGGTTGCCATAGCCGTCCGCCACATACAGTTCGTCGGTCGCCTTGTCGACGAACATCTTTGCCGGCCCTTTGAGATTGTCGGGGTCGTTGCTGCCCTGGCTCATGGCGGGATGTCCGATCTGCATCAGGAACTTGCCCTCTTGCGTGAATTTCAGAATCTGATTGTCGTGAAAGCGCGAGCGGTCTTTGCCGCGGCCGTTCCCGCCAATCCATACGTTGCCTTTGTAATCGACGGTGATGCCGTGATTCGAATCCGGCCAGTCATAACCCTGGCCCGGGCCTCCCCAGTGACCGATGAGGTTGCCTTCTTCGTCGAACTCGAGAACCGGCGGAGCCGGAACGCAGCACTCGGCCTTGGGCGGCTGTGCGCTCGCGTAGATTTCCATCGGTTCGAAGGTATTCGCGCGGTGAACGATCCAGACGTGGTCTTGGGAATCGACGGACACGCCAACCGACATCCCTTGGACCCAGTGATTGGGAAGCGGCTTGGGCCACAGGGGATCCACTTCGAAGCGCGGCGCCACAACGTCGGCTCCCTCCACGGCCGCCTTTTTCTCGAGCACCACCGAGCCCGCCGCCAGCGCGGCGACCAGCGCGAGAAAAATGGCTCCAATGTAGAAGTTGCGTTTCATGTTCCCTCCTGTGCGTACCGCTTGTGGTGATGCTCGAAGCTAAGCCGCCCGCGGTTCCCTCCGGACGCTTTTTCTCGATTTGGGCGCAGGCGGAGATTCTAAATTATTTGCGGAGATTCTCAAGCACTACTGTCAGCTCGAAAGGCTCCGCAATCGGGCGGATGCCTGGAGCGCCAGGTTCGCGCTAGAATGCCTCTTCCCTTTTTGAAGCCAATTCGCTCGGGGAGCAGAACGCATGAGGAATCGGAGAAGCACGATCCATGGACTTCGAAGAAGCGCCGGGCTCGCCGCGCTTCTGTCGCTGACGTTGGCCTCAGGGCCGGCCTTCGCGCAGCAGGCCGCGGGGCGCGATCCCGCGGAAGCTCTGCCGGGCAAACCCCAGGTCAAAAGCTTGCCGCGGCCCGGCGGCGCGATTGCCCGGCAAAGCATCGATGAAAAATCGATGCGCACGCTGATTCACAACCTGGTGAGCTGCGGAACGCGGCTGACGCTTTCTTCGTGGAACGATCCCAAGCGCGGGATTGGCTGCGGGCGGGACTTTGTCGTCGCGCGCCTGAACGAAATTGTCAAAGACTCAGGGGACAAGCTGCAAATTGTCGTGGACAAGTTCGAGTCCACGTCCGAGCGGACCGGCCCAAATCCCGTTCACTTGGAGAACGTGTATGCGCTTTTGCCGGGCTCGGATCCCGCACTGGCGAAAACCGTTTTCATTGTTGTAGGCGACATGGACTCGCGGCCCTCGAACGTGATGGATCCTGAAGCCGACGCGCCCGGGGCGGACGACGATGGCTCCGGCACCGCCGTGAGCGTGGAATGCGCGCGGCTGCTGGGCAAAGCCGCTGCCGGCGGGCGCGCGAAGTTTCGCGGAACGCTCCTGTTTGGTGTGCTCTCCGGCGAAGAGCAGGGATTGCTCGGAGCGTACCGCCTGCTCGAATGGACTAAAGAGCAGGGCTACACCGTGGGAGCAATGTTGGATAACGACATTGTGGGAGCCGATCCTGTGCCGGGAGGGCCACATCGCGTCCGCGTGTTTTCGGGGAATGGCGAGATCGAGGATTGCGATTCACCCGCGCGCGAACTCGCCCGGACGATCGAGGAAATCGCCGGGCCGAGCGCCATTCGCATGATTTTCCGCCAGGACCGCTACGGGCGCGGCGGGGACCACTATCCGTTTTACAAAGCAGGCCTGCCCGCAGTGCGCTTCACCGAACCGCTCGAGGATTACGCCCATCAGCATCAGACGCCACGCACGGAAAACGGCATCGCGTACGGGGACTTCGAGAAATATCTGAACTACACGTTCATGGGCAATGTGGCGAGGGATAACGCGGAAGTGCTGCGCCAATTGGCGATGGCGCCCGCGCCGCCAACCAACGCGCGCCTGAAAGGCGCGGTCACACCGGACGCGAAAGTCTCTTGGGCCGCGGACGGCGACTGGGAGCGCGCCGGCTTTGAAGTACTTTGGCGCGAAACGACCGACGCCCGCTGGCACGTCTATGAATTTGTGGCGGAGCCGGGCGAAGCCGTCTTGAAGGGTGTTTCCACCGACAATCATTTTTTTGCGGTTCGTTCGGTCGGCAAGAACGGCGCGCGCTCGATTGCCGTGCCCACCGAAATGGAGCGGCGAACGCCGCCAGGGCCGACACCGGCCAAGCAATAAGCGGAGTCCCCGGTTTCACAAAGGAGGGAACGAGTGATGCGAAGGACAGCGACTCTGTGTGTGTTCGTCTGGTTGCTTCATTTGGGGCTCGCGGGGTGGGCGGCGGCGCAGGCGCCTGCGGCGGTCGAGGAGAGGGGTGCCAGAACGCCAGAAGCCAAGAGCGATGAGAAGTGCGACGCGGCGACGACTAAAGAAGAGTCGTCGGCGACGGAGCACTCGCTTCGCGTGGGCGGCCAGACGATTTCCTACAAGGCCACGGCAAGCACCACGCTTCTGAAGAGCGACAAAGGCGAGCCGACCGGCTTGATGTATTCGGTGGGCTACACGAAGAACGATATCAAGGACCTCACCACCCGGCCGGTGGCGTTTCTCTACAACGGCGGGCCGGGCTCCGCAACAATGTGGCTGCACATGGGAGCGTTCGGGCCTCGCCGCGTGTACACGGTAAACGGGTCGTTTACGCCCCCTGCTCCTTACAAGCTCGTGGACAACGTAGAAACTCTGCTCGACAAGACCGACCTCGTCTTTATCGACGCCATGGGAACCGGCTACAGCCACGCCGTATGCAAGGCGCAGGACCGGGATTTCTTCGGAATCGACGAAGACATCGAGGCCTTCGCGCAATTCATCGTGACCTACCTGAGCCGCAATGACCGCTGGAATTCGCCGAAGTTCCTGATTGGGGAAAGCTATGGAACGTTCCGCTCCGCGGCGCTAGGAAATTATCTGCAATCGCGCGATACCGTGCACCTGAACGGCATCGTGCTGATTTCATCGGTGCTGGATTTGTCGTCGCTCACGTTTGCGCCGGGAGATGACCGGCCGTACGTATTTTACCTGCCCAGTTACGCGGCGGTCGCCTGGTATCACAAAGTGCTGAAAGACCGCCCGGCGGACGTGGCCGCGTTCATCGAAGAGGCGCGGAAATACGCGCAGGGCGAGTACGCTGCGGCGCTGTACAAGGGCGCGACGCTATCCGCGGCCGACAAAGCGGCGGTGGCGAAACGAGTCTCCTACTTTACGGGCCTGTCCGAGGATTATCTGATGAAAGCGGACTTGCGGGTGACGCTCAGTCAGTTCCGCGCCGAACTGCAGCGCAAGGAAGGGTTGACGACCGGGCGCATCGACGCGCGCTTCACCGGATATACCTACGACTTGCTGGAAGAGAACGCGCAGGGCGATCCGGAAGGTCCGGCGGTGGGCGGGGCGTTCACCGCGCTCCTCAACACCTACAATCACGACGAGTTGAAATTCGGGAAGGATAAGGTCTATCACAATTCGGCAAACGCGTTTGGAAGCTGGAACTGGAGGCGCCGCGAGCCGCGGGGATTCGGTTTCCCGGGCGCGCCCAATGTGGATCAGGATCTGGCGCAAGCGATGATCACCAATCCCAAACTGCTGGTGCAAGTGGAGAACGGCTATTACGACTTGGCCACGCCGTTTTTCGCGACCGAACACACCATGGAGCATTTGGGCTTGCCGGAAGCGCTCGAGAAAAACGTCAAATTGGACTACTACACGGCCGGCCACATGATGTACCTGCACGACGAGGATCGCGCGAGCCTGCACAACCAAATTTCGCGCTTCATCGACCGCGCCACCCAACCGTAGCGGCCTCCCGCACGGCGGAGACAAAAACGCCGAAAAGCGGCCTTCCCGAGCAGCCCAACTGTGGATCGACGATTCGTTGCCCTGGCTCGGAAACCACAACCGGGTCTTGGATGAAAATCCAGGTTAACAGTTCGCCGTAGGCCGGCGTCTCGAAGAGGGATGGGGCGAAAGCCCGAGAGACCGAGCCAATCAGGAGACCCGCCATGACGCCGAAACTGCCTCGCTTGATCCTCGCCGCTCTGCTGGCTAGCTGCTTCGCCGTTTCGCGCGAGCTTCCCCGGAAAAATGCCGCATTTGCCGGCCTGACGGTTCATGAGTGGGGCACGTTTACTTCGATTGCTGGCCGAGACGGCCGGGCAATCGACTGGTCGCCGCTCGCGGCATCGACGGATTTGCCGAGCTTCGTCGAGCATTTTCGCGATGGCCGTTTCAAGATAGGACTGCGCGGCACTGTGCGCATGGAAACTCCGGTGCTGTATTTCTACGACTCGCGAGAGCAACAAGTGTCGGTGAAAGTGAGTTTCGCGAAAGGCGTGATCACCGAGTGGTATCCCCACGCCGCTCGCGTGGAGCCAACGGCAAATCTCCTCGACGGCAGCTTGTACCAGGCGCATGCCGATGGAAGCATCGCGTGGGACGCGGTTACCGTTTCGCCGAGCCTCACCGCCGAATTTCCGCGCGAGGCGCAGGACAGCCCCTACTACTCGGCACGGCAGACTTCGGCGACTCCGCTTCGCGTGAGAACACCGACAGGAGAGCAGCAAGAGAAATTCCTTTTTTATCGTGGCGTGTCCACGTTTCGCGCACCCCTCTCCGCGAAACTGACCGACGACGGCAAAGTGCAGGTGCAAAATGACGCGGAGGAAGAGATACCCAACACGATTCTGTTCGAACGGCGTGGCGAGCAAGCGGGCTACCGCATCGCCGGAGGCATCGCGAAAGAAGCCGCGCTTGGTCCCCCTGAGCTGACCGGCAATGTCGACGAGCTAGCAAGAGAGCTGGTGCGAATGCTCGAGGCGCAAGGGCTGTATGTGGATGAGGCGCAAGCCATGGTCGAGACCTGGCGCGGCTCGTGGTTCGAAGAAGGCAGCCGCCTGATTTACGTCCTCCCTGCCAAATTTGTGAACGAGATTTTGCCGCTAGAGATTCACCCGGCGCCCGTCGAAGGCGCTCGCGTCTTCGTGGGAAGGCTGGAACTCGTCACCCCCCGCACGAGCAATGCGGTCGAAACGGCGTTTGCCGCGCACGACAGTTCGACGCTCGAGAAATATGGGCGGTTCCTCGAGCCGATTCTGCAAACGATACTCGAGAAAAATGCGAGTCACGCCCGCGCTCGGAAGCTCAACGAGTATCTGAATGTGGTTAAATCCTCGCAGATCACCCAGGCGCGCGGCCAAAAATGACACGCACGAAATGGAATGAGAAACGCTGTGGCAAAACCGGATCGTGGATTCACCCGGCAGATAGGGGCATGATCTGCCGTCCCATAGGGGTGTACAGTCCGCGGCGTCGCGGCTGAGCCTCAGTGTTGCGGAGCGGCAACAGGCTCGGCGAAGGTGATGAAGTGCCCGCCGGGATCCTGGACGGCAAATTCCTTCATTCCATAAAAGGCTGTTCGAACGGGCAAGACCAGGCGCAAATCCTTCATCGCGGCAAGTACGGCGTCCAGATCGTCGACTTCCATGTAGAGATAGGTCGGCCCTTTGCGGGCCTCCGCAGACATCGCGGGCGGCGCGTCCTTTTCCACGCTCGAGTAAGTCTGATACATCACTTCGACCGAGCCTTTCTGGAAAATCACGAAGCCTAGCTTGTTCCCGTCGGGGACTTCGACCGTCTTGGCAAATCCGAGGCGGTTCGCCCAAAACGGGATGAGCGGCTCGATTTCCTTGACCAGCAGGACCGGGGTGATGCGCTTGACGTTCATGGTCGGTTTCTCCTCAACAGGGATTACAGTCTGAAACGGAAAAGGCCAAGAGCACGGCAAACACAGCCACGTTAGACCGATCAGTAACCCAGCAAGTCGCCCCGCTGAAGGGCTAAGACCCGTGGCGGGTGTTCTCCTTGGAGCTTTTCACTAACGAGGAATCCGCCTTTGACGCAGGGTTACTCTAAAGTAGACTACTGTCTGAAACGGGCCTATTTCTGTCAAGGAGATCTGTTATGGCGACGGAGACAAGGCAGCTTGGCGACCTGATCTCGGTCGGGCCGGCGATGCTGCGGGACTTCGAGATGCTCGGAATCCGGAGCGTCGAACAGCTCGCGGAGCAAGATCCACGAAGAATGTATGAGAGGCTCGGGCGCAAGAGGGGACAGCGGCAGGACCCGTGCGTGCTGGACACCTTCTGCGCGGCCGTGGCGCAGGCGCGGAATCCGCGCTTGCCCGCCGAGCAATGCGAGTGGTGGTATTGGAGCCGCAAGAGGAAGTCGGCGAAGTGAGTCGCAAAGAGGTGAAGAAGACGCGCACGGCGCGCCCTGTCGTTGTAGAACTCGATTGACCTCCTCCCCTCCCTGAAGCGCCCTGAAGGGAGGGGATTCCTACTGGTTCCCCGCCTAAGCGGGAATGCCTTCGGTGGGTTCCTGCCACGACGGGCTTACATCACCCGAAGGATACGCACAGGCTAGCAAGGCGAGCCCCGCCTCTCGGATATTGCAGGCTGCTACAAAATCTGCATTGGCTGAGAAACCGCACTCAACACACACGAATTTTCGTTTGTGTCTTGCGGTTCTCGGCTGATACATGGCCGCAGTTGGGGCAAGAGCGGCTGGTGTTCTGGGGAGGAACAGCTATCAACAATCCTCCCCGCGACAACGCCTTGTACTCCAACCGGCGGCGCAACTCGAACGGCGAAGCGTCCAGAATGGCGCGGTTCAATCCTGGGTTGGCTTTGACGTTCTTCTTC
>Ga0182039_10000366_pt1 | contig 23063 bp, 23 predicted proteins | sample sta12Can44000111_FD_125975 | JGI IMG/M metagenome (GOLD analysis project Ga0182039, IMG submission 125975) | Lab enrichment of tropical soil microbial communities from Luquillo Experimental Forest, Puerto Rico - statanox.12C.anox.44.000.111 | ecosystem: Environmental > Terrestrial > Soil >...
AGGCCTGGTAGTCGCGTTCGTTCTGGTCGGCGTAGGCGGCGGAGAAGCTGGCGATGGCCCGGTCGAACTGGTCGCCCTGGCCGAGGTAGGAGGCGATGGCGATCCGGTCGCCCCAGCGGGCGTGCGCCCGGGCCAGGGTCGCCCCGCAGAACCGCGCGTATTGGGCGGCGCCGGGCAAGGGTATCCGGTCCACGTCCGCGCTGCCTTTCCAGTCGTGGAACTGGCGCACGTAGTAGTCGCGGGTCACGCCGTCCAGGCCCTTGATCCGCTGCCAGCCCAGGAAGATGTCGCCCGCGGCCTGCATCAGCCGCTGGCCCATCACCACCCGCTGGCCGTGGTGGGGATAGGTGCTGGCGCCCGCATACGGTTCCAGCACCGACGCCTGCGCCTCTTTGACTTGCAAGAACAGCGGGTCATCTTCGTCGCGGCCGGTCAGCAGCAGGATGTAGCAGCGGGTGCCGACGCTGCCCACGCCCACCACCTTGCGCGCGGCGTGCACGTAGCCGAACTCCTCCAGCGGATGACCCTGGTGGCCCAGCGTCCGCCGGTAGGAGGCGAGCAGTTTCTTGATCAGCGGCGCCGGGTCCTCCCACTCTGACCCCGGCACGATCAGGTCCTCGACCGGGGTGATCAGCGGCGGGTCAGCGGCGATCCGCAGCTCACCGCCCACCTGGCCTGCCCGCTTGGCGAACACCCGGGTGCTGTCGTTGGCGTAGGCCTTGGCCACATGCTTTTCCGCGCGCCGTGCTGACTTTTTGTCCAGCTGCTTGACGCGGACCTGCTGGCGGACCAGGTTGAGCAGCACCCCGGCTTCGAGCTGGTCATACCACACGCCCAGCGTCGGCAGGTCGGCGGCCCGGCGCATCCGCTCCCGGTACTCGCGCACCCCGGCGGCGACAATGGCACGCCGGTTGTCGGGGGAAAAACCGCGGAAGCGGCCCATGACCTCAAAGCTGGCCGCCATCCGCTTGACGTCCCACTCCCACGGTCCGGGGAGGGTCTCGTCGAAGTCGTTGATGTCGAAGATGAGCTGCCGCTCTGGGGTGCCGAACACGCCGAAGTTCGACAGGTGCGCATCCCCGCACAACTGCACGGTGATCCCCGACACCGGGCTGGGCGCCAGGTCGGCCGCCATGATCGCCGCCGCGCCCCGGTAGAAGGTGAACGGGGAGGCAAGCATCCGCCCATACCGGATCGGCACCAGCTCCGGCACCCGGGTCGCCGCCTGCTCCTCCAGCAGCGCGACCGGATCGCCGCGATCCGGTGCCGCTTCCCAGCGGCCGTGCTCCGACCTGGGCGCCTCCCGGCGAGCTGCCCGCCCCCTCGCCACCCGCTGGTCAACCGACAGGTGCGCCCGCCGCCACGAGGGCGCATTCGGCACGCCCCGCGCGCCATTATCTTCGGCCAGCTTGCTTCCCGCGGACCGTGCGGTCGTAGTCATATCAATGTCCTTTCCTCAGTGGCGGAACTTGATGATCCGGCCGTCGAGGGGTTGCACCGGGCGGTTGTTGTCCGGGTAGCCGTTGTAGAAGGGGAACTGCGCGATCAGCTGGTGAAAGCGGGTCACTGCAGCATTCGAGACGTGGCCGCCGTTGGCGACCACCGACCAGATCACGCCCTCGGTGCAACCGGGCGTGGTGAGCGAACCATCGTAGGCGTAGAACGACTTCACCCGGACGGGGCTCTTGCCGGTCATGCTGACTCCGCTGATGCCACGGAACAGCTCAGCCGGGCTGGCTTCGCCCGCGGTGACCTCCTGGCCCGCTGTCTCAGGCGCCGCAAGGAGGATCTTGTCGAGCAGCGGATTCGGCTCGGGGCCGATGTTGAAGAAGACACCAATGACGGCCGTGATCCCTTGTGCGTTTGTGTGGACCAGGTGTGCCTCCAGATCAGCCAGCCGGCCGTTGACGGCGTGCTCTGCTGGCACGTGGAAGTGGTATTGCACCAGCGGATAGCGGTCGCCGTTGATCTGCAGCGTGTTGCTGGCGCCAGCCGGGATCACCACTTCCACCACGTGCCCGGTGTTCTCAATGGCGAGCTCGGCCTGTTCATACCTCAGCAGCAGTGGAGAGCCGTGGTAGGCGGCCAGTTGGCCGGTCCTGATGTCGACGGGAGACTGGTTCATGCCTGCACCGCAGGTCGGGAACCCGATGTCCCCCCAATGCAGAGGCCCGATTGGCGATGCTGGATCGTGGCTCCACGCTCCCGGCGGCGGCTGCGCGCGGCGGGATAGCAGGGCGGACGCTGTGCCCGGGATCGAGGCCACGGCAATTACCGCAGCCGTGGCTCCCGTTGTTTTGAACAACTCGCGACGTGTCAGCTCGGGCATGAGGTTTTCTCCCTTCCGGGCCGGGGCGGAATGAAGGGCCGGAACCGTCCCGGCGCCCTGGGTGTCAGCCGGTGCCCGCTAGGGTGCCGACGTCGGCGCGTACCAGGGCGGCGTCCAAGACGGCGTACACGCACCTGCTGCTGTCTACGGATAGCCGCCGGCTCCCTCACGCCATCAATCCCACGCCCGCGGGTCTACGGTCGCATCCTCCCGATGGGTTGAAAGTGGGTGCCTGGAGAGCTTCACGCGCACAAGAGTGGTGTATGAGGCGTTCCCTCAGTTCTGACCGGTTCGCCAGTGTGGTGGGTCCGTGGACGGGTGATGGCGAGTCTTTTCATCCGAACGGAAGGATGGAGCTCGCCCCGGCGTCAGGTGCAATGGTTCCCTGGCCGTAAGGGTGCTGAAGCACTCAGCGAACTGAAGGAGGTTCACTAGCGGCTAAGCCGGTGTCCAGACGGCTCGGTATGCGGCTGTGATGGGCGGCCGAGTTGGGTGTCGTCGCCGGGCACCATGTCCACCTGACCGACGGAGGGGCTATGGCAGCTGACGAGGGCGCGCACGCGGATGCCGCCAACCTGGAGAAGGTCGACCACGTTGTGGTCGTGATGCTGGAGAACCGGTCCTTTGATCACATGCTCGGCTACCTGTCCCTCACCGGCAGACGCCCAGAGATCGACGGCCTGCGCCCCGGCTTGGCCAACGAGCACCAGGGGCGCGCCTACCCGGTGCACCACCTCGCCGCGACGGCCTTGGGGATCGACCCGGACCATTCCGCGGGCGCGATCGACACCCAGGTCGCCGACGGGACCATGAGTGGCTTTGTGGCCAGTGCGGCCGCTACCTTTGCCGCGCGGGGGGTTGAGGACGGCGACCCGGGCTGCGTCATGGGGTACTACGACGGCGCCGACGTGCCCGTCTACGATCACCTGGCCGAGGAGTTCGCGGTCTGCGACCGCTGGTTCGCCTCGGTGCCGGGCTCCACGCTGCCCAACCGCCTGTACGCGCTGTGCGGGGTGGCGGCTGGGAGCCGGGATGACCGGCCCCTCCATGTGCCGCCGCTGTATCATCAGCCGTCCTTCGCCCGGCACCTCGACGCCCACCACGTCTCCTGGCGCTGGTATTCCTTCGACCCCGGGACGCTGCGCCTAGCCGATGCCCACTACCTGCTGGGGCACCACCAGCGGTTCGGCTACTTCAGCAAGACCGGCCTCCCGTGGAAGGCCGTTTTCGACATCAGCTGCAACCCGAAGATCGGAAGCTTCCTCGACGACGCCGCAGCGGGCACGCTGCCCTCGGTGTCGTGGATCGACCCGGCGTTCACCAACTTCAACCCCCTCGGCTTCCCCGTCAACGACGACCATCCGATGGCCGACATCAGGGACGGCCAAGACCTGGTGCTGGCCGTCTACGACGCGCTGGCCTCAAGCCCGCAGTGGGAACGCAGCCTGCTGGTCATCGTCTACGACGAAAACGGCGGCTTCTACGACCACGTCCCGCCGCCGCAAGCCGCTGACGATCAGCCGGACATGTTCGGCCGGTACGGGGTCCGGGTGCCAGCCATGATCGTCTCGCCGTGGATCGAACCGGGCAGTGTGTCGCACACCGTGTTCGATCACACTTCGATTATCAAAACGATCCTGCTGCGGTTCTGCCCCCAGGCCCTGCATGAGCCGCAGCCGTCCAAAGAACGGCGGGCCAGGCTGGGCCTCGGCCCACAGTACCCGGGCACACGAGTGCTCCGAGCCAACCACCTCGGGGAGTTCCTGAGCCGCGCCACGCCGCGGTCCCCTCCGCCTCGGGGTGCCCTCGTGCAGCAAGCCACGGCCAGGGCGGCGCAAGCCGGAACTGGCGATCCCGGGACCGGACAGCAAGAACGAAGCGATCACCCGCCCAACGACCTGCAGCAGCGCATCCTTGCCGCCACCCGCGAACTCAGACGGCGCGGGCACCCTCCGGACACGCCATAGGCCATCCCGCGCGGTACGGGCTCACGCCACAGCGACACCACCCGGGGGCACCATGACTGTTAGGTCGGCCGGCCCTGCATCCTCGGGCGGTCACTGATGGTGCTCGCGGGCTTTTTTCACCTCGTCTGAGGTGAGCCGAGCAACGACTGCCGCCCGGGTGGCCGGGTCCAGGGCGTCAAGCTGGTCATGGATGTTCTGCACTGTCAGCTCGGCTTCCTGGTGTTTCTCCCGCAACTGGTAGGCCGCGGCGGCCAGCACCGCGGCGGCGGCCGCCAGTAGCGTTACCCGAAGGATTCGCGTCGGCACGTTCATGTGCTGCATCCCTTCCAGCCATCACTCATGGTCATGGGTCTAGCCCGCTGGCTCCTGTGGCGTTTCCGCCAAGGACGTTTGCGTTCGGTTCGCGCTCTTGGCCGCGGCCCGCGACTGCCTGCGGGCCGCTCTTCGCTGCTGCATGATCCGCGCGCCGGCGGGGATCGCGACCAGCAGGGCACCCAGCACTGCCGTTAGGAGCAGCGCCACCCCTAGGGGCATACGGGTGTGCGCACCGAAATAGGCAATGTCGACCTCTCGCCGGTTCTCCAAAATGAAGATCAGCAGCAGAAGCAACACCACCGCGAATACGACAACGGCGATCCATGCGCCACCGGCTCGCGTCAGCTTTCCACCCGCCCCGGCAGGAGCGTCGCCGGGCGGCGGGGCGGGCACCGGGGCGGCAGGACCGTTGCCCTCGCCATGGGGCCGAGCCGCCATAACGCATCACCCCTTCCTGCTGATGCGCCTATTGCACCTGGTACCGGGGCGACTTCCATCCTCCCGATGGGATGAAAAGGCCCGCTCCCACCTCCCAGATGTCTCGGCTTCTCCTGGCCGATGTGGACCGCGCCGCTGGCCGCAGACCCCGCCGGTCAGCCCGGATGGGGCGCAGGCCGCGTTTCCTCCCATCGGGAGGATGCCACGTTGAGCCACGCACGCTGGGATTGATGGCGGAGGAGGAAGCGGGCCATCCCCCAGTCAGCAGCCGGTGCGTCCGGTGAGCCTGGCTGGTGATGAGCCCCAGGATTTCGGAAGGTGATCACATGACGGCCAACGACAATTTCAACCAGCTCACCGACAGGGTGAACGAAGCACAGGCGAAGGTCAAAGCCGCCGCCAGCCAAAGCCGGGCCGAGCTGCAGGCACAAGTGGAGCAGGCACAAGCCAGCGCCGAGCAGCAAGCCAGTGAGATAAAGGCCCAAGCAGCGCAGGACAAGACCGAAGCCGCGGCCGGCTGGCAGGCCATGAAAGACAAATGGCACTCCCACGTCACCGAGCTTCGCCAACAGGCGGAGGACAAGAAGGCCGAGATTGACGCCGGCAAAGCGGAGCTGAAGGCCGAGGCGGCCGAGGACTACGCCGCCGATGCGGTCGACTTCGCGATCGCCGCCGTGCAAGAAGCCGAGTACGCCGTCCTGGACGCCGTCCTGGCCCGCTCCGACGCCGACGCCCTCGCCGGCACCAGCTGACACTCGCACCGGCACCTTAAGGCGGTGACCTCATGTGGGGCACGGTCCTGCTGATGGCGGTGGTCGCTGGGGTCGATCCAGCGCGGATCGCGGCAGTGGTCTTCATCTTGTCCCGGGCCAGGCCGATGCGGCTGCTGGTGGCCTACTTCATCGGCGGCTTCGGGCTGAGTCTCATCATCGGCGCCGTGGCCGTATTCGTGCTCAAAGGCGCTGGCTTCGGGCAGAAAAGCTCAGTGCCCCCCGGAATCGAGATCGCCGTGGGCGTGCTTGCGCTGGTGGCCGCCGCGCTGATCGGCAGCGGGGCCGCGGCGCGGATGCGCGACCGCGCGCAGGCGCGGCACCAGAAAACCCCTGTCACTGTCAGCCACGGGGCGCCGGACCCGGGCACCCGGCCCGGCATCGAGCAACTGCCCGGCTTTGACCGGCTGCCCGCCCGCGCGCAAGCGGCGCTGAAACGCGAATCGCCCTGGGTCGCGTGGATCGCGGGGCTCGCGGTCGGCCTGCCGACCGCCTACTACCTGGCTGCCATCGCCGCGATCCTCAAATCCGGCGGGTCGGCGGGCGCCCAGGCAGGGGCGCTCATCGTGTTCAACCTCATCGCGTTCGGGCTAGCCGAGATCCCCATGGTGAGCTTCCTGGCCGCGCCGGAGGCGACACGTACGCGTGTCGACCAGCTATATGACTGGATGAACACCCACCACCGGCAGGTGATGACCGCACTGGCGGCCGTGGTCGGTGTCTACCTGGTCATCGTCGGGATCAGCAAACTGTGACCTGCCTTTCCTCCGCCGCGGGGCGGGCGGAGGAAAGGCACGCTGATCTGCGCCTGCCCACCAGGACGTTCGGTGGCGGAGCCGCGATGGCTAGCCCGTCGACATGCAACGTGACATCAGACGGGCATCAGTGATCGTCTAGCTCCTCCAGCGCCGTGGCGAGGTCGTAACCAAGTGCGGTTCCCAGATCCGGAGCAGCGGCGACGACCCGACCGAGGCCGGCTACCGGGGCGATCGCCAGCAGCACCTCGGCGATCTCGTCCTCGCTGGCGCCGGCGGCCAGCGCCCGGCCAGCGCTCCATTCAAGGCAGACCCCGGGCGCCCCCATGGCCACCGACGCCGCCAGCTGCAGCAGTACTGCGGTCTTGGGATCCAGGGCCGATATGCTGGTCAGGCCGAGCCCGAGCCCAGCTTCATCTTGCACGAAGTCTTCCTCGATCATCGCCAACCTGCGCAACGTCTCCTGGAATCTCATTCACAATCCTCCGGCCCAGCCACCATTGCACCCGGTGCCAGGGCGCGCTTCATCCTCCCGATGGGAGGAAGAGACCGGTCGTCACCTTCCGGGAGTCCCAGCTCCCAGTTGGGCGCCTTAGCCTTCCAGAAGTCCCAGCTCACGGGCCCGGGCGACCGCCGGGCTGCGTGATGAGACGCCCAGCTTGCGGTAGATCGACTGGGCCTGCGACTTGATGGTGGTACGGGACAGGAACAGCTGGGCGCCGATCTCGGGGAATGACAGGTGCGTGGATAGCAGCGGCAGCAGGCGCAGCTCGGCAGCGGTCAGCGCCGACGCTCCGGGAGCGCTGAAGCCGCGCTGCTGGGCGAGTCGGGCTCGCAGCTCAGCGGCCTCGCCGGCCAGGGCTCCCAGGTGAGGTCGCCGCTGGAGGATTTCATCGATCTCCTTCATGAGGGTTCTGGCCGCGGCGATGTCGGCCAGGGCGAGGTGGACGCGGGCGAGCCCGATCAGGGTCTGCACGGAGACGTGCGGGAGGGCGAAAGTAAGCAGGTGCCGTGCCAGCTGAGCGTTAGCCAGCGCCTGGCGAGCGGCCGGGACATCGCCACGGTGCATGGCGATGCGGGCGTGGACCATCCACACCATGGCCTGTTCAAGCTCCCCGGGCAGGCGCGCCTCGCTCCGCGCCTGATCGGCGAAGGTCTCGGCCGCGCTCCAATCGCCGCGTGCCATCGCCACCAGCGACCGTTCGCACAGAGCGTCCACGATTAGCTCCTGCGCATTGATCAGCTCTCCTTTGCTGATTGCCGCCTGGAAGAACGGGTCACCGCTCTGGGGGTCGCCGGAGAGGACGCAGGCAAGCCCGAGGTAGAGATCGCTGGGGTCTGGGCTGCCGATGAGAGCGAAGTTCCGCGCGCACTCCTCGGCGTCGGCGCGCAGCTGCTCGACCCCGCCGCGGCAGTGCAGGCACCGGACCAGCGCGGCCCACGCTTGGCTGGCGGGGTCACCGGGCCAGCCGGGGTCCTGGTACTGCCACCGGTCGAGGATGTCAGCCCACCGTTCGGACTCCACCGGCCGCCCCGTCGTCTGGTACAGCAGCGCGGCCGTGCACGTCATCCAGCACCAGCACCACCGGCACGGTCATCGACGCGAAGGCCAAGCCCAGCCGCGGCACCACCGACCCGGGCACCGAACTCGCCGGGGAGGCCAGCGCGTCGAACACCCGCTCACCAACCGGCTCGATCGCATCCAGCGCCTCGGCTACATAACGGAGCAACACCTTCGGGTCGTTGTCCTGCTCATCGACCTGCACCCAGGCGAACGACTGCCCGTCGTGCTCGGCCCACTGCGCCAGCAGTGTCGTCTTCCCGTAACCCGCCGGTGCGACCACCGACACGACCGGCCCGGAGCCCCCCTGCACCAGCTTGTCGATCAGTGACGACCGGCGGATGGTTCCCGGCCGCGTCGCGGGACGGCGCAGCTTCGCTGCGATCAGGTCGAACGCCCGGACGCCTGCGTCAGACCGTCCGGCCCGCTCACGTACACCGCTCTCACCCATGCCCAGCCCAGCCCCCACCCTGAGCGGATCGTACCTCCCCCGGAACGGGCAAAACATCGCCTCGCTTTGCCTCTGTGCTGTACGGGTTTGGCCTACGGCCTATCTCATCCGGCTTGGGCTGCGAGCAGTATCAACCATGGCCCGCCAGAAGACATCGGGCTAGGAGGATTCCTCCCAACGGGAGGATGACCTTCCAAACGGGCTTCAGCAGAATCTGGAATTAGCCACCGGACAGCCCAGCTTGGGGCCCGGGCCTATCAATTCCGAGGGAGCCACATGTCCTTTCAAACCGCTGTGATTATCGGGATCATCGTCTACTTTGTCTACCTGATCCCGCTATTCGGCGTGTTCAGCAAGGCGCGCGAGCCGGGATGGGCCGCGTTCATCCCGATCTGGAACCTCCTCGTCCTGCTGAAGATCGTCGGGCGACCGTGGTGGTGGATCTTTCTCTTCATCATCCCGGTGGTCGACATCGTGGTCGCGATCGTCGTCTGGTACGACCTGTCCAAGAGCTTCGGCCGCGGCGTGGCGTTCACGGTCGGCCTCGTCTTTCTGAGCTGGATCTTCCTGCTGATCCTCTGGCTCGGGTCGAGTCAGTACCGAGGATCGCTAGCGGCGGACGCGAGCGTCTGACCCGGATCGCGCCTGGGCCGGGCGCGATCGGATTTGCCTGCTGCACCGGCGCATGACTAACTGGGATGAGTGCGTCCGTGAGCGTGCCAGATTGCGGACGAGACTCGGCCCCAACCCGAGGGACTGCCCGGCCGCCGTGCCCGGTCCAGCGGCCCGGCGCCCGAATGCAGCTCATCAACGCCCAGGGACACCGCGGCCTCGCGGACCCCGGCGGCGCGGGCCACCAGCCAGATCCGGCCACGTGGACAACGTCATCGAACTCGCAGACGCCTCTCCTGACGGTGGAGCTCACCCTGGACGTCGCCAGCGCCTCACCCGGCCAGCGGCGTCGCCACCCGCTTGGACAAGCGGAAACCACGCGAGGATGCGCCGTCAGATATGGCCTGCCGTCTCGGCTGGGGTGGCTGCGCTGGGGGGCCTGGCGATCAGCTCGATCAGTGCGAGGACGACCAGCAGCAGCACGACCAGCAGGATCACCACTGCCGCGGTGGGATACCCCCAGAACACGAAAATCAGCGCGCACAGGCCCACCGCAGCGATCCTCAGCGCGTGCCGGTGCGCGTACGTCCACTCCCCCGTCGAACCGGTGGACACACCCCGCCGCTCGCCGAACGTCCGGATCCAGGTGAATCCTGCGCCGCAGCCGCGCCGGATCCGGACCGCGGTCACCGACGGGCCGACAAGGAACGCGGCCGCCGCCACCACCAGACCGACCACCAGCAGGGTCCGCAGCGCGTCCTTGATGAACCGGACGAACGTGTCGTAAATGACCGCCGCCGCGTCGGCGGGCAGCACGCTGTTCGGCACCGTGTTCAGGTAGGCGGTGCGGGCGATCAGCAGCGCCGCGCCCAGCACCAGCATGGACGCGGCGAAGCCGAGTCCGGCGCCGATCAGCGCGCGCCGGTGCTGGCGGGCGATGTAGACCCCCAGTCCGATCAGCACCAGGGCCAGGATCGGCAGCGCGATCTTCAGGTCGTTGATCAACCGGTACAGCGACTGTGCCCTGACCAGATCCCTGGCCGAGAACAGGGCCAGCGTAGGGTGAATCGGCGGCAGCTTGTCGACCAGCGCGAACCCGCGCGAGGCCAGATCCTGCTTGACGATGTTGATGAACGGGGCCAAGTCGATGGTCACCTGCCCGTTCACCACCTTCACCGTGCTGCTCCGCCCGGACAGCGCACCCACCAGGGTCTGGTGTGCGACTGTGTTGACCTGCACCCAGGCGTGCGCGAACCGCGGCCCGGTCACGATCTTGTGCACCGTGCTGTGAATGAACCCGGTGACCGCGCCGGCGATCGAGGGGGCGAACGAGGTCAGCAGCCCGCCCAGCCGGGTCAGCCCCCGGCCCGACAGCAGCCCCGCAGCCTGGTCGACGTAGCCGGTCACGTTGAGATGGCTGGTGATCGCGATGGTGACCTTGTCGGTGAGCGCGTTCTGCACGGCCGGCTCGTGGATCAGCGGCTCGATGTTGGCGATGTACCGGCCGGTATCGGAGACCTGGTTGGCCGTCCACACCGCCACCACCGACACCGGGGCCAGGATGCAGCCGATCACGATCAGCACGGTGGCCACCGGCCCCCGCCAGCCGATCCGCCGCCGCAGCGGCAGTGGACCCGCCTGCCGGGTGCGCAGCTCGGTCACCTCGGCGTGCAGCTCGGTCACCTCCGCGCACAGCCGCCCCAGCTCAGTCCGCTCGTCCCGGGTCATAACCGAATCGCCAGCTAGGCCCTGCGACCGATCTTCTGTGTCTGACAAGGCTCACCCCTGCCGTGTCTCTCGCCCGCGCCGTCCTAGGCGCGCCAGTGCTGCGAAGGTGCGCACGGCGTTCTTTTCCTTTCGCCATCAATTCCACGTCGCTCGGCTGCCGACCGCATCCTCCCGATTGGATGAAAGGGAGCGGCAGGTGCTTAAGCCCGTTGAGAGGGCCGATGCCCGGGTTCGCCACGCAGGTATTCAAGGTTTCGCCTGATTGTGGAGAAGGTCGGCGCACGGCGGTGATGCCCTGGGCCCGGGCGCTGGTCGTGCGCGCCACCGCCAGCGCATCGTTCAGCGAGTTCCGCCCAGGCTGTTGGCCCAGGGGCGAACAGGTAGGCGGATGAGGCGACCGCGCCGGTCAGGTCTTTGCCGAGCACCAGCGCGGTGCCCGGCCCGACGTCGGGGATCCACGGCAGCTGCTGGGCGGCCAGCTTCTCGGCCCGGGCCACCGGAGCTGCCCGCTGGTCCGGGTTCGGCCGTACCGCAGGCTGTCCCGTTTCATCCCGTTGGGTGGATGGAGTTCCGGGCCCTGCAAGGTGGGATGGTGACGACGCAGGTGAACGAGGGGACGGGGGTCAACATGCCCGGGATCATCGTCGGGGTGGACGGGTCGGCGCATTCGCAGTGGGCCCTGGGGTGGGGCATGAGCGAAGCTGCGTCGCGGCATGCTCCGCTGACCGCCCTCGCCGTGCGTCACCGAAGCCCGGCGAGTTACGCCGAGGATGGCTTGAACCTTGACCGAGTGGTCGAGGAGGTGCAGGCGATTGTGGATAAGACTGTCAGTCACTGGTCCGGGCCGTTCTTGCCCGTCATCGTGAAGGTGATAGCAGGCTTGCCCACTGCCGAGCTCATCGGCGCCAGTCGCGACGCCGACCTGCTGGTCGTGGGCTCGTGCGGCAGCGGCGGGTTGGGGCGGCGGGGCGTGGGCTCGGTGAGCATCCGGGTGGCGTCCGGAGCTCATTGCCCAGTGATCATCATCTTCCGGCCGCCCGGTACTCACCTGACGGTGAGGGCGGCGGCGGTGAAACCCCTGGCCACGCACAGGTCGCCGGCTTTCGCCACCGCGGCGGCCGCTGCCTCGCAGTCATGATCTTCAGCACGGTGTCCGCTGCGGCCAAGAGCAGGCCTGGGTCTGGCGCTTGCGGACACGGCACGATCCGAACGGGAGGTGGTCCGGATGGCCATAACACAGATCGCGCATCCGAGCATCGACGAACGCCAAGCTAAGGGCTTGGAGCTTGGGATCCGGTGCCTCCGTCGAGCCACTCGGGGTGGCACCCGGCCGCAGACCGCCCTGACCCGGTCGCCTTGTTGGAAGAGCAGAACACCACGCGCGAACCCGACCTGGTGCCGGTGCGGCACGGCCGGCTGATGGTCTCGCCTTTCACCTTCTACGGGGGCGCGGCCAAGATCATGGCCGCCGACCTGGCGGCCACGCCGCCAGCTGTTCCTCACTGACCGCCTGGCCCTGCCGCCGGGCCTGCTGGTGGCGGCGAAGCCCAGCTGGCAGTGGATCGGGTCGCCTCCGGCGTCGCGAAGCCTGACGCCGGCCTTCTCCATGGGTGCAGAGCCTGCCTCTCGCTTTCATCCCATCGGGAGGATGTGACCGTGGGCGGCGCGAGATTAGATCGATGGCGTACGCCCCAGGAGAGGAATACCCCGGCAGTCGGCAACGATCCCAGTCGGGCCCTCCCTGGATACAGGCATCAGTCACAAGGCCCTGTAAAGCCCGAAGGGGGAAACTATGCCAAGAAGCAGGAGGCCGCTTCGCCGTGGTGTCGCCCTGACCGAAGAAGAGGCGGCGGAGTACGGGCCGGTACAGATTATTGTCATCGGATTCGACAACCCCGATCCGCAAGGCGAAGTCCTCGCCGAAGTGGACCGCCTGCGCAAGCTGGAGATCGTTCGGCTGGTTGACCTGGTGGTCGTGGCCAAGAGTGATGATGGTGACCTGGCGCAGGTCCAAACTAGTGACCTTACCGTTGGTCAGGCGGCCGGGCTGGGCGCCATCGCGGGTGCGCTGGTGGGGTTTGGGGCGGCCGGGGAAGAGGGCGCCGAGGCGGGGGCAACGCTGGGAGCCCAGGCGGCGGCCGAAGGCGGCCTGCTTGGCGAGGCAGTGTGGTCGGTGGCCGACGCGGTCCCGCCGGGGTCCATGGCCGCGGTGGTGCTGCTTGAGCATCGCTGGGCGATCCCGCTGCGCGATGCCGTCCGGCGCGCTGGTGGGGTAGCGCTGGCCGATGCCTGGATTCACCCCGCGGACCTGGTGCTCTACGGGGTAGCCACGAATCTGGTGTAGGACGCGCGATGCTGTCGTATGGAGTTGGGTGGAATGGCCGGTCGCTGAATGGGGGGTGCCGTTGATGACCGCAGTGGCTGCGCCGGAGCTTGCGCCTTGGACCAGGTGGCGGCGTGAGGGTGCCGCGCTTGCTCGGCTGACCGCGGCCGAGCGGGCGGAGACGGGCAAGCGGTTGCGTGCCGCGGTGCCGCGGGAAGCTCATGGCGAGTTCAGCCCGCCGCCGGGGCGTGACCCGGTGGGGCTGTTGCTGAGCCAGGAGCAGTCGCGGGTGCCCGAGCTGGTATCGGTGCGGCACGGGCGGATGCTGGTCTCGCCGTTCAGCTATTACCGTGGGGCTGCGCTGCCGATGGCGGCCGACCTGGCAGGCACACTGGCCACGGGGATCTTGGTGCAGGCATGCGGGGATGCGCACCTGTCCAACTTCGGCCTGTTTGGCACGCCGGAGCGGAATCTGGTGTTCGACATCAACGACTTCGACGAGACCCTGCCCGGGCCCTGGGAGTGGGACGTGAAACGGCTGGCCGCCAGCCTGGAGGTAGCCGGGCGGGAAAACGGCTACTCACGCGAAGACCGGCGGATGATCACCCGCCGGTGCGCCGCCCGGTACCGGGCGGCGATGCGCGAGTTCGCCGCGATGAGCAACCTGGAGGTGTGGTATGCCCAGCCCAGCGCCGACGAGCTGCGCACCCGGCTGAAGCCGCTGCTGAGCAAGCGGCAGAAGAAGGTAATGGCCAGGGCGGTCACGAAAGCCCAGACCCGCGACAGCATGCAGGCTGTGGGCAAGCTGACCCAGCTGGTAGACGGGCGGCCGCGGATCATCGCTGACCCGCCGCTGATCGTCCCGCAGGCCAGCCTGCTGCCCGAGGACCTGGAACAGGCTGGATTCGAAGCCCAGCTCGGCCAGCTGATCGGCAAATACCGGCGTTCGCTGCCCGCCGAACGGCGGATCTTGCTGGAGCAGTACACCTACGTGGACATGGCCCGCAAGGTAGTCGGGGTAGGCAGTGTCGGCACCCGGTGCTGGATCGTGCTGTTCACCGGCCGCGACCAGGACGACCCGCTGCTGCTGCAGGTGAAGGAGGCACCACCATCGGCGCTGAGCGAGTTCGCCGGTCCAGCCGCGCAGAACAACCAGGGCCACCGGGTGGTGACCGGCCAGCGGATCCTGCAGGCCGCCGGGGACATTTTCCTTGGCTGGCTGCGCGCACCCGGGCTGGACGGCGGCACCTACGACTTTTACGTGCGCCAGCTACGGGACTGGAAATACTCCTTCACCATCGAGACGATGGCACCCGATGACCTGCTGTACTACGGCCAGGTATGCGCCTGGACACTGGCCCGCGGACACGCCCGCTCCGGCGATCGGATCGCGATCGCCGCCTACCTTGGCGGCTCGGCCGCATTCGATGAGGCGATCAGCGAGTTCGCCAGCGCCTATGCCGACCAGAACGAGTGCGACTATGCCTCGCTCGGCGAGGCAGTCTCAGCGGGCCGGGTCACCGCAGCCCAGGTTGGGTGAGCGTCCGCTCCATGACCCCTTGCAATCTGGGTGCCTTGCGTGGTGACACGCAGGGACTGGCATGCCCGGTGCGAGACTACCCAGATGGTGAAGTTAGGCGTAGTGGCAGGGTGCTTGGCCTGGGGCATCGCGGAGCCGCTCACCGGTTCCTCATCCCCACATGGCGAGCGACGGAGCAGCGATGGAAATCAACGAGCGTGACCCAGCCAGCGCCGCCGGCTTGGCGAAGGTCGACCATGTGGTGGTCGTGATGCTGGAGAACCGCTCTTTCGACCACATGCTGGGGTACCTGTCCCTCAGCAACCGGCACCCGGATATCGATGGCCTGCGCCCGGGCCTCGCCAACCATTACCAGGGGCGCACTTACCCCGTGCACCATCTGGGCGCGACGGCCCTGGGGGTGGACCCTGATCATTCCGCGGCCGCGATAGACCGGCAGATCGCCGGCGGGAGCATGAGTGGCTTCGTCGCCAGTGCGGCCGCCACCCTGGCCGGGCGTGACGGCGACCCGGGCTGCGTAATGGGCTACTACGACGGCGCGGACGTGCCGGTCTACGATCACCTGGCGGAGCAGTTCGCGGTCTGCGACCGCTGGTTCGCCTCGGTGCCCGGCTCCACGCTGCCCAACCGCCTGTATGCGCTGTGTGGGGTGGCCGCCGGAAGCCGGGACGACCGGCCCCTGCATGTGCCGCCGCTGTACCATCAGCCCTCGTTTGTCCGTCAACTGGACGCCCACCGTGTCTCCTGGCGCTGGTATTCCTTCGACCCGGGGACGCTGCGCCTGGCCGATGCCCACTACCTGCTGGGCACCATCAGCGGTTCGGTTACTTCAGCAAGGCCGGCCTGCCGTGGAAGGCTGTTTTCGACATCAGCTGCAACCCGAAGATCGCCAGCTTTCTCGACGACGCCGCGGCCGGGACGCTGCGGTCGGTGTCGTGGATCGATCCGGCGTTCACCAACTTCAACCCACTCGGCTTCCCGGTCAACGACGACCATCCCATGGCCGATATCAAGGAGGGCCAGGACCTGGTGCTGGCCGTCTATGATGCGCTGGTCGCAAGCCCGCAGTGGGACCGCTCGCTGCTGGCCATCGTCTACGACGAACATGGCGGCTTCTACGATCATGTCCCGCCACCGGAGGCTGCCGATGATGAGCCGGACATGTTCGGCAGGTACGGCGTGCGCGTGCCAGCGATCATCGTCTCGCCGTGGATAGAGCCGCGCACCGTGTCGCACACGGTGTTCGACCACACCTCGATCATCAAGACGATCCTGATGCGGTTCTGCTCCCCAGCGCTGGATCAGCCGCCGCCGGCCCATGGGCAGCGGGCCAGGTTGGGCCTAGGCCCGCAGCACCCGGGCACGCGCGTGACCCAGGCCAGGCATCTGGGTGAACTGCTGACCCGCGCCACGCCACGGGCCGCTCCGCCGCGCGATGCGTTGCTGCGGCAGGCCGCGGCCAGGGCCGCCCCATCCGGAACCAGCCAGCTCCAGGCCGGGCACCAGCAAGAAAGAGACCATCCGCTCAATGACCTGCAGCAAAGGATCCTTGCCGCGACGCACGAGCTGAGAAAGCGCGGACACCCACCGGGCGCGCCTTAGGCCGTCCCCGGGCTGAAGCCCGGGCAGCGGTCACTGACCGTGGTGGCGAGCTTTTTTCACCTCGTCCGAAGTGAGCCGGGTAACGACCGCGGCCCGGGTGACCGGATCCAGGGCGTCAAGCTGGTCGTGGATGTTCTGCACCGTCAGCGCGGCTTCCTGATGCTTCTCGCGGAACTGAGAGGCCGCGAAGGCGAGCGCCGCGGCGGCGGCGGCCAGCAGCAATGCTCTGATGACTCGTGGCGACATGCTCATGCAGTGTGTCCTTTCCAGCTATTACCCATGGACATCACAACTGGCCCGCCGCCTGCGCGGCGTTCCCGGCGTGGCTGTTTACTGTCCAGGCACCATTGCACCTGGTGCCGAGGCGAGTTACATCCTCCCTTTGGGACGAAAAGACCCGAGTTTCCGGTCCAGGATTCTCATCTCCTGGGCCGGGTTTGTGTTGCGGCAGATTGGGTCCGCCTGCGGCGCGGTGGAATTATGGGCAGCCAGTCATCGGGACGTTCCGCAGGGCCGGCGAGCCTGCGTTGTTCAGGTTGGTGGACCGGGTGAAGCGTGGGTGAGATCTCGCAGCGGCCGTGCCCAGGATGGCCCCGCAACCGCAGGTTGCTATCGGGTGCGCGTTGGCATAGGGCCCGGCCGTACGGCCCGGCCACGAGGCAGGAGCAGCTGGCGCCTAGGAGCACCGTTGACTGCCGATCCTGCTGGTCAGCCGCCCAAATGGGGGGAAGTGCCCTTTTCATCCCATCGGGAGGATGCGGTGGTGAGCCGCGCGTAATGGGATCGATGGCGTAGGAGCAACAGGGCTGTCCGCAGGCAGCCGCCGGTGCGTCCAGCTAGCCCGGCGTCTCGGCGAGACCTCACAAGCAGCTTTCGGGAAGGTGATCACATGACGGCCAAGGAGAACTTCAGCCAGCTCACCGACAAGGTCAACGAGGCCCAGGCCAACGTCCAGGCCGCCATGAGCAAAGACCGGGCCGACTTGCAGGCGCAGGTGGAACAGGCGCAAAGCAGCGCCGAGCAGAAAGCCGGCGAGATCAAGGCGCAAGCGGCGCGGGGAAAGGACGAAGCCGCCACCGGCTGGTCCTTGTCCTTCTAATCAGCGAGGAGGGTAGTTATGGACGCCGTGACCGTCATCCCCGGCACGTCTGGTTCTGCGCGGCTCGAGAGAGCACCCGAGCCGGATCTCGAACTCGGCTCTGTGCTTGTCGAAGCCTTGGCGGTGGGGGTCTGCGGCACCGACGCGGAGATCGCTGCCGGCGACTACGGATGGGCTCCGCCGGGTGAGGACCGGCTGATTCTCGGGCACGAGTCGTTGGGGAGGGTGCTCGACCCGGGTCCCACGGGGTTGACGGTGGGCGACCACGTGGTGGGTATCGTGCGGCGGCCTGACCCGGTGCCGTGTCCCAACTGTGCGGTGGGCGAGTGGGACATGTGCTCCAACGAACGTTACACCGAACGGGGCATCAAGGAGGCGCACGGATTCATGTCGGAGCGGTGGCGCATCGAGCCCGAGTACCTGGTCCGTGTCGACGAGACGTTGGGAGTCCAGGCTGTTCTGTTGGAGCCGACAACCGTGGTCGCCAAGGCTTGGGAGCAGATCCTCGCCATCGGTCAGCGTACGTTTTGGGATCCACGGACAGTGCTTGTCATAGGGGCGGGCCCGATCGGCCTTCTCGCCGCTCTTATAGGTGTGCAACACGGACTCGAGGTCCACGTGCTCGATCGGATCACAACCGGTCCAAAGCCGGCGCTGGTTGCACAACTTGGCGCCCGGTACCACACGGGAACGGTGGCTGAGATCGGGCTGAGTCCAGACATTGTGGTCGAGTGCACCGGTGTCGTCTCGCTGATCCAGGAGGCTGCCCAGAAGCTTGCACCTGGCGGTATCTTGTGTCTGACCGGAGTCGGCTCGCCGACGAGTACCTTGTCGGGTTCGGCCGCGGGGTTGGCCAACGGTGCCGTGCTGAAGAACCTGGTGCTGTTCGGGACGGTCAACGCCAATCGCCGACACTACTATCGGGCCGCCAACGTGCTGGCACGCGCCGACCACTCCTGGCTCGAACAACTCCTTACGCGTCGGGTGGGACCCGACGACGTGGACCGAGCCCTGACCCGACAGCCTGACGACATCAAAGTCGTCATGGAGTTTGCATCCGCATGATCGGAGCTCAGCAGGCTTACCGGTCCATACCCCGGCGAACAACGATTTTAAGGAGAAGAGATGGCGCTCCGGATTGAAGACTATGGGCTCATCGGTGACACCGAGACGGCGGCGCTTGTCGGCAGCAGCGGGTCGATCGACTGGCTGTGTGCCCCACGCTTTGACTCCCCAGCGTTTTTCGCGACATTGCTGGGTACCGATAAGAACGGTCACTGGCAGATCGCGCCGGCGGGGGAGACGCGCCGCACCGAACGGCGGTACCGGCCTGGCACGCTCGTGCTCGAGACCGACTTCGAGACCGCCGACGGCCTGGTCCGTCTGGTCGACTGCATGACAATGGGCGCAGGGCACAACGACGTAGTCCGGATCGTCGAGGGCCTGCGGGGGCGGGTCCCGATGCAAATGCGGCTCAACCCCCGGTTTGACTACGGACGACTGGTCCCAGCGACTGGTCGAATCGACCAGGGAATGTTCGCGGTCGCCGGTCCCGACGCAGTCTGTATGCGGACACCCGTCGATATCGCCGTCGAGGACGCCACCGGTTCTGCTGCGTTTGCGATCTCGGAGGGAGAACGCATCCCGTTTCACCTCAGCTGGTATCCCTCGCACGCGCCACGCCCCGAGCCTATCGACCCGTTCAACATGGTGGCGCGCACGGAATCCTGGTGGCGGGAGTGGTCGGGCCGCTGCAGGTACGAAGGCCCGCACGCCGAGGAGGTTCTGCGATCGCTTATCACGCTCAAGGCACTCACCTATGCGCCGACGGGCGCAATCGTCGCCGCCCTCACGACGTCGCTACCCGAGGAGATCGGCGGGGAGCGAAACTGGGATTACCGATTCTGTTGGCTGCGCGACGGCGCGTTCGCGCTGGCGCCGCTAATCCAGACCGGGTACCTAGAGGAGGCTGTCGCCTGGCGCGACTGGCTCCTGCGGGCCATCGCGGGCGATCCTGGCCAGCTCCAGCTGATGTACGGCATCGGCGGCGAGCATCGGCTCACGGAGCTCGAACTGCCTTGGCTCTCGGGCTACGAAGACTCCAAACCGGTGCGTACCGGCAACGCTGCCAGCGAGCAGTTCCAGCTCGACATCTTCGGCGAAGTACTCACCGTTCTCTATGGCGCATTCGAGGCAGGTCTTCCCGCACGCGACCGCACCCGCTCGCCGGGAATCGATCTTCGCCACGCCATCGAGCTGGTTGAGCGCCTATGGCGTGAGCCCGATGAAGGGATCTGGGAGATCAGGGGTCAGCGACAGCACTTCACCTACTCCAAGATCTCCGCTTGGGCCGCGATGGATCGCGCCATCAAACTGTCGGAGGCGACAGGAGCGGATGTACCCCTCGACCGCTGGCGATCGGTGCGAGACGAGATCCATGCCGAGGTCTTGGCCAAGGGCTTCGACACTGAGCGCAACACTTTCGTCCAGTACTACGGCGGCAAGGGACTCGACGCGAGCCTCCTGATCATGCCGAGCTGGGGGTTTCTTCCCCCCACCGACACCCGCGTCGTGGGCACGATCGAAGCGATCCAACGAGAGATCTGCGACGGCCCGTTCGTGTGGCGGTACTCGACAGACGAGGGCGTGGACGGGCTTGCGGGCAGTGAAGGGGCGTTTCTCATCTGCTCGTTCTGGCTGGTGAGCGCGCTGGCGAGGGCCGGGCGCGTCGACGAAGCCGAGGACAACCTGGCGCAGTTGATGGCGTTGCAAAATGACATCGGCCTCTTGAGCGAGGAATACGACCCGCGGGGCAGACGTATGCTGGGCAACTTCCCGCAGGCGTTTTCGCATATGGGACTGTTGCGCGCCATAATGGCCGTCTCAGAAGCACGACAGCAGGCACGGACCTGAGGAATCCGCGATGCGGGTGATGGTGTTGGGAGGCGGCCCGGCTGGCGTCGCTGCTGCACTCCAGGCGGCCGAGCTCGGGGCTGAGGTGACACTGGTAGAACGGCGGCGGGTGGGGGGCACCGCGTTCAACGAGGGTCCCGCGCCAGTGCGCACGCTTGCTCGGGCGGCGCGCCTGGTACGCGACTGGCACTCATGGGAGTCGTTTGGCCTGCGCGGCCCCCGCCCCGAGGTAGACATCTTCGCTACTTTGGCGAACGCCGACCGAGTCGCGCGGTACGCATATGAGCAGAAGCAACTCGCCCACCACATCGGCGCCTTGGGAGTGGAAGTCGTAGAGAACGTCGGTGACGTCACCTTCCGCGACCCGGCCACGGTGATCACCCCGGACGGGCGGACGTGGACAGCTGACCGCTTCGTCATCGCGGTGGGCGGGCGACCTGGTCGGCTCCCGATCCCGGGCGCTGAGCTGGCGATGACGTTCGCGGACGTCCGCCACCTGCGCGCCCTCCCGGGACGGGTCTGTGTCATCGGGGCAGCTGACACCGGTTGCCAGCTCGCGTCGATCCTGGCCGACTTCGACTGCCGGGTCTCCCTCATCGAGTACGCACCGCGGATCGTGCCCCGAGCCGACGAGGACGTCTCGATCGGCCTGGAGCAGGCATTTCTGGCCCGGGGCATCGACGTCGTCACTGATGCGCGCGCCGAGCGGCTGGAGACGCTCGACCCAGGCGTCCGCGTCGGGTTCACCGTCGCCGGCGAGACGAAGAACGTCGAGGTCGATGCTGTTTTCTTTGCTGTAGGTTGGCCCAGTAACGCCGACCGCCTCGACGCCGCGGCAGCGGGTGTCGAAGTCGAGCGTGGTCACGTCGTGGTGGACGAGTTCCAACGGACCAGCGTCGATCACATCTTCGCCGCCGGCGACGTGGACGGCCGCAGCATGTTGGTGGCCAGCGCACGCCTCGAGGGCTATGTCGCCGCAGAGAACGCCGTGCTGGGAGCACGGCGCCGCGTCGTGCACGACGTGGTGCCAGCGGGAAGCTTCACGGATCCCGAATACGCCAGCGTCGGGCTCACCGAAGCACAAGGACACGAACGCTATGACTGCGCGGTGGCCGTAGCCCGATACGAGAACCTCCTCCGCCCAGTCGCCGACGGCCAGCCCGACGGTTTCTGCAAGCTGATCATCGAGACCGGTGGTCGGAAGATCGTCGGTGCCCATGTCCTTGGGGAGTACTCGGCAGAGGTGATCCAGGTGATCGCTGCATGCATGACCGCCGGGATGCGCGTCGAGGACATAGCCGAGATGGAGTTTGCGTTCCCGACATTCACCGAGGGGGTCCAGCAGGCCGCCCAGATGCTGGTCCACCAGCTCGGCGTCAGAACAATGCACGCCCTGTGGAGCAACCTCGGCACCATCGAGGACAAGCGATGACCGGCAACCCGGTCCCAACCTCGACCCAACAATTCATCCTGGGGGAAGGGCTCAGATGGGATGGCCGTCGCGAGGAGCTGCTCGGAGTGGACATACTGGCCGGGCAGATCTACCGGGGCCATATCGATCACGACGGCGCTGTCAGCGTGATTCGTGACTACTGGGTACCCGGCACAGTGGGCGCTCTTGCACCTATTGACGCCAACGACGGATGGCTACTGGCCGCCGGCCGGGGGTTCGTTCTGCTTCGCCCAGATGGTCTGCTGTGTCCGCTGGCCCAGGTGGCTCCGGCAGGGACGCGAATGAACGACGGCGCCTGCGACCCGCAAGGTAGATTCTGGGCGGGAACGCTAGCCGACGATTTCCGACCAGGAGGTGGAGCGCTCTACCGCTACGATCAAAAAGGTCACACCCAGGTAGTGCTAAGCGATCTGACAATCTCGAACGGCCTGGGCTGGAGCCCCGACGGCTCCATCATGTATCTGGCTGACAGCGGGCCACGCACCGTGCACGCCTTCAGATTCAATGGCGACTCCGGCACCATCTCAAACGGCCGAGTCCTGATCACTATGACCGAGGAGGTTGGAGCACCGGATGGCCTCACCGTTGACGCCGGTGGAGACCTTTGGGTCGCCATCTACGGCGGCGGACGGGTTCATCGGTACTCCCCCCAGGGGGTGCTTCGCGAGGTCCTATCCGTCCCAGGCGCTCAATGCACGTCTTGCGCCTTCGCCGGGCCAGAACTGAACCGGCTGTATGTCACCACCGCAACCGAAGGATGGAGCGACGAGCAGCGCAGCGCCGAGCCTGCCGCCGGACTTGTATACCGGTTTGACACCGACGCCACCGGCAGGCCCGCCGATCCGTTCCGTCCAGATCCCAAGTGGTGGACGGCCGCCACCTCTTGACGATGGAGCGCGGGACCGACGTGAGTCTGAAGTCTGACCGGCCGACAGCCCTGCACCAGGACAAGAGGGGGACGTCCGCGAAATGTCCTCGCGACCACGACACGGACCGTGACCGAGCGTGACTTAACATCACGTGTTTTTTTTCTGGTCACAGGCCCAGAACTGCCGTTCCGGCAGGTCAGCGAGTCCATCCTACAGTTCATGCTCTACTACGACGTTGTCCGGTCGAAAGCTACGAGGCGAGGGCGTGTTTCTGGAGAAAGAAGTTCACCCCGTCAGCCATGATCCGGGCCTCGGACACGGTCAGCTTGTCGAGATCC
>Ga0182039_10000372_pt1 | contig 22926 bp, 18 predicted proteins | sample sta12Can44000111_FD_125975 | JGI IMG/M metagenome (GOLD analysis project Ga0182039, IMG submission 125975) | Lab enrichment of tropical soil microbial communities from Luquillo Experimental Forest, Puerto Rico - statanox.12C.anox.44.000.111 | ecosystem: Environmental > Terrestrial > Soil >...
ACGTTGCGCCCGCTCGCGCCGCGGATCTGCGACACCGCCTGGCGCGCCAGGTCGCCCAGCTCGAGGATCTTGTCCGGGCGGCCGAGCAGCTCCTGAGCGACCTTGAGCAGCTGCTCCGCGGTCGCGACCTGGATGCCGCCCCGGCCCACCAGCACCTGCAGGCTGTCCTTGAAGTTCTCCATGTGCGGCCCGAACAGCACCGGCCGCCCCTGCCCCGCCGGCTCCAGCACGTTCTGGCCTCCGCGGCGCACGAAGCTGCCGCCCACGAAGACGAGCGTCGCGAGCCGGTAAGCGGTGGCGAGCTCGCCGATCGTGTCGAGCACCGTGACCTGCGCCCGCCCGGCGGCGGCGCCCCCCGAGCGGAGCCGCACCGAGAGCCCGGACTCCACGGCGGCAGACATGATCCGGCCCGCCCGCTCCACGTACCTCGGCGCGATGACGAGCTGCAGCCCGGGGCGCCGGCGGAGGAGCTCCCGGTAGACGCCGAGGACGAGCTCCTCCTCGCCCTCGTGCGTCGACCCCGCCATGAGCACGGTGCCGTCCTCGTCGAGCCCCATGTCGGCGCGGAGCGCGGCGGCGCGCGCGGCGTCCGCCTCCGGGACGAGCGCGTCGAACTTGGTGTTGCCGGTCACCCACACCCGGTCCGGCGCCGCCCCGAGCGCCAGCGCGCGCTCGGCCTCCTCGTCGGAGCGCATGAGGAAGAGGTCGACCGCGGCGAGCGGGTTCCCGATGGCGCGGAACAGCGCGCGGTAGTGCGGCAGCTTCTCCGGGTTGAAGCGGCCGTTCGTGAGGGCGATGCGGACGCCGGCGGCGCGCGCGGCGCGGATGAGGTTCGGCCAGATCTCGGTGTACTCGAGGACGAGCAGGTCGGGCCTGAGCGCGCGCACGGCGCGGCGCGTCGCGAGCGGTAGATCGTACGGCGCGTACAGGACCACGTCGGCCTCGGAGAGCTTCTTGCGGGCCATCGCGAGGCCGCTGTTCGTCATCGTGGTGACGATGACGCAGCAGCCGGGGAGCCGCCGCTTGAGCTCCTGCATCATCGGCTGCAGCGAGAGGAGATCGCCCGCGCTGGCGCCGTGGAGCCAGATCCGGGGGGAGCCCACGCCGCGCTGGAAGGAGCGCCGGTAGAAGCCGAGCCGGAACGGGATCCCGTGGCGCAGCTTGGGGTGGAAGAGCAGCACCGGCAGGAGCAGCAGGAACGCGACGTAGCTCGCGAGCGCGTACAGGAGGTGCATCGCTACACCGCCATCCCCACCTCGCCGCGCCCGCCCTCCCCCTCGAAGATGCGGTGGAGGCGCGCGTACTCGCCGCGGCGCGCGATGAGCTCGTCGTGCCGGCCGACCTCGACCACCTGGCCCCCCAGGATCACCACGATGCGGTCGGCGCCCCGGACGGTCGACAGGCGGTGCGCGATGACGAGCGTCGTGCGCGGGCCCCCGGCCGCGCCGAGGCCCATGAGGTCCTCCAGCGCGCGCTGCACCTCGCGCTCGCTCTCCGCGTCCAGCGCGCTGGTCGCCTCGTCGAGGACGAGGACGGGGGCGTCCTTGAGGAACGCGCGCGCGATGGCGATGCGCTGGCGCTGCCCTCCCGAGAGGAGCACGCCCTTCTCGCCGACCACCGTGTCGTAGCCCTGCGGCAGCGCCGCGATGAAGTCGTGGGCGTGCGCCATGCGGGCGGCGCGCTCGACCTCCTCGGCCGAGAGGTCGGGGCGCCCGTAGGCGATGTTGGCGCGGACGGTGTCGTTGAAGAGCACCGTGTCCTGCGAGACGACCGCCAGCTGCCCCCGCAGGCTCTGCAGGGTCGCGTCGCGCAGGTCGACGCCGTCGAGCGTGATCCGCCCGCCGACCGGGTCCCAGAAGCGGGGCAACAGGTTGGCGAGGGTGGTCTTCCCGCCGCCCGACGCGCCGACGAGCGCCACCACCTCGCCCTTCCTCAGCGTGAAGCTCACGCCTTGCAGGACCGGCCGATCGCCGTACGAGAAGGAGACGCCCTCGTAGCGGATCTCGCGCGCGAAGCGCGGCAGGACGAGCTGCCCGCGGTCGGGCACCGCGGTGCGCGCGTCGAGGATCTCGAAGAGGCGCTCGGCGGCGGCCCCGCCCTGGAGCGCCATCTGCCCGACCTTCCCGAGCTGCTTCACCGGCGTGTACAGGAGCAGCACCGCCGCCACGAAGGAGAAGAACTTCCCCGCCTCCAGCTCCCCGCGCAGGATGCGGCCGCCGACCCAGGAGATGGCGAGCGAGAGGCCCACCGCCGCCATGATCTCCATGAGCGGCGAGGAGAGGGCGCGGACGAGGAAGCTCTTGCGCATGATGCGCAGCCAGCGCCGGTTCTCGGCCTGGAACCGCTCGGACTCGTACCGCTCCATCCCGAACGCCTGCACCACCCGCATCCCGCTGAGGGCCTCCTGGACGAGCTCCGAGATGCGCCCCAGCGCCGACTGCGACTGCTGGGTGACGCGCTTGAGTCGCTTCGCGAACCGGATGATGGGGAAGAGCGTCGCGGGGATCGCCACGAAGGCCATGAGCGAGAGGCGCCAGTCGAGCACGAAGCAGTTCACGAGCATGACCACGATCGTCAGCCCGTCGCGGATGTAGCTCGACACCGCGTACGAGACCGCGGTCTCGACCGACTGCACGTCGGCGGAGAAGCGGCTCATGAGGTCGCCGGAGTGCCGCTTCGCGAAGAAGTCCGGCGACAGGCCGAGCAGGTGATCGAACATCGCGGTGCGCAGGTCGGCGATCACCCGCTGCGACACCATGCCCATCAGGTAGAACTGGCCGAAATAGGCGAGGCCCTTCACGAGCGCCACGCCGACGATGACGAAGGGCAGCAGGGCGAGGACGCGGTCGCGCTCGACGCGCTGGAGCCAGCCGGCGAGGTCGAGCGATGTGGGCAGGAACCGCGACAGGCTCGCCACCGCCTGCGGGCGCCCGGTGAACAGGAACTCCAGGACCGGGCCGAGGAGGTTCACGTAGGCGGCCGTCGCGAGCGCCAGCACGACCATGCAGGCGAGCGCGGCCGCGAAGCGCGCTCGATACGGCGCGGCGAAGCGGAGGAGGCGGAGATAGGCGGACAAGCGATGGCATCCTATGCCACCCGGCGGGGTGTTGGGGACGGCGGAACGTCGGGGGCCTGGCGCGGCACCTCACCGGGCGAGCGGTCGGGTCCCTCGCCGAGCCGCGTCGAGGTGCCGCGGCCTCGGCCCCGCCTGGCGCCGCGCCGACCCCACCGCGCCGGCGCGATACTTCCGCTCGAAGGGGGCCACCATGCGGACGCACCGGACCGTCGACCTCAGGCGCGAGCGCGCGGAGGAGTACGCGAGCTCGAGACAGCCCCACCTCGTGCGCGTCGCGCGGGGCCGATACCTAGCCGTCGACGGTCAGGGCGAACCCGGCGGTGACTTCTTCATGCGCGCGGCGAGGGCGCTGTGGGCGATAGCGTCCACCCTCAGACGCGCGGCGCGCGCGGCAGGGCGCGACTTCAGGATCATGCCGCTCGAGGCGCAGTGGTGGGACACGAGCGAGCCGCAGGAGCGTTGGCGCTACAAGCTCATGATCCGGGTCCCCGAGGTCGTCGGTGACCGCGATCTCGCGGCCGCCCGCGCCTCGCTCGAGGCGAGCGGGCGAGGCGAGGGCGTCGAGGCGGTCGAGCTGGAGCGGTTCTCGGAGGGGCGCTGCGTGCAGGCGCTGCACGTCGGGCCGTACACCCGCGAGCACGAGACGATCGACCGGATGATGGCGGCGGCCGCCGCGCGGGGCCTCGGCTTCGCCGGGCTACACCACGAGATCTACCTCTCGGACCCGCTGCGCACGCGGCCCGAGCGGCTCCGGACGGTGCTCCGTCACCCGGTCCGAAGGACGCCGGCGCACGCGTGAGGGAGGCGTAGAGGTCGCCGGGGCCCCACCACCGGCCCTTGGCGCTGGGCGGGTACGCGCCCTACTCTTCGACCCCCTTCACCTTTCCTTCCGCGCGGCGCCGCTCGATGATCTTCTGTGCAATCGGCGGCGGCACCGGCTCGTAGTGCGACCGCTCCACCAAGAAGTAGCCGATGCCCTGGGTGAGCGAGCGCAGATCGGCGTCGTAGCTCATCGCCTCCGCGTGCGGGCAGAGGGCGCGCACCAGCACGCCGCGGGCGAGCGGCTCCATGCCCTGCACCTTGGCGCGGCGGCTGTTGAGGTCGCCCATGACGGCGCCCACGTACTCCTCGGGCACTCGCACCTCGAGCTTCATGATCGGCTCGAGGAGGATGGGCCGCGCCTCCAGCACCGCCTTCTTGAACGCCAGCGAGCCCGCCACCTGGAAGGCCATGTCGGAGCTGTCGACGTCGTGGTAGCTGCCGTAGAACACCTTGGCCTTGAAGTCGACCACCGGGTACCCGGCGAGCGGGCCGGCGCCCAAGGCGCCGCGGATGCCCTTCTCGACCGACGGGATGAACTGGCGCGGGATGACGCCGCCGACGATGGCGTCCTCGAACTCGAAGCCCTCGCCGCGCCCGCGCGGAGAGAGTTCGACGTGGGCGTCGCCGTACTGCCCGTGGCCGCCGGTCTGCCGCTTGAACTTCCCCTGCGCCTTGGCCGTGGCGGTGATCGTCTCGAGGTAGGCGGCGTTGGGCAGCGCGAGCGTCATCTCGACGCCGTGCTTGCGCTTCACCCGCTCCACCGTCACCTCGACGTGCGCCTGCCCCATCCCCCTGAGCAGCATCTCCCCGGTGTCGGGCGACCGCGCCAGCTCGAGCGACGGGTCCTCCTCGATGAGCTTGTGCAGGGCGGCGGCGGCCTTGTCGTCGGCGCCCTTGGTGTGGACGGCGAAGGCGACCGGCCGGTTCGGCGCGGGGAAGTCGGGCAGCTGCACGGGCCGGTCCCGATCGCTGAGCGTGTCGCCGGTGCGCGCGTCCTTGAGCTTCATCAGGACGACGATGTCGCCGGGGCCGGCCTCCTTGATCTCCGCCGTCTGCGCGCCGTCCGTCTTGAAGAAGTGGGTCACCCGCTCCTCGGTGCGCGTGCGCGGGTTCACCAGCACCGCGTCCGGCCGGAGCGTGCCGCTGAAGACGCGCACGTAGTCCACCCGCCCCGCGAAGTGGTCGATGGTGGTGCGGAAGACCTGTCCCACGAACGGCCCCGAGGCCGTCACCTGCACCTCGTCCCCGTGCAGGTTCTTGGCCACGAGCTGGCGCGTCTCCGGCGGAGGCAGCAGCGCGACCACGAGGTCGAGGAGCTCCTTCACGCCGATGCCAGGCTTCGCCGCGGTCAGCGCCACCGGCAGGAACCGCTGCGCGGCCGCGCCCTGGGCGAGCCCCCTCACCACCTCGTCGTCGGCCAGCGTGCCGCCCTCGAGGTACTTCCCGAGCAGCTCGTCGTCCGATTCGGCCGCCGCTTCGATCGCGGCGGTGCGCGCCGCCTCGGCCTCCTCGCGGAGGTTCGCCGGGACCTCGCCCTCGCTCCAGCGCCCGAACGCCTTCTCGTAGAGGTGCGCCTTCATGGCGAGCACGTCGACGAGCCCCCTGAGCTCCGGCCCCTCGCCGATGGGGAGCTGCAGCGGTATCGGCTTCACCTTGAGCGAGCTCTCGACGTCGGCGAGCGCCTTCGCGAAGTCGGCGCGCTCGTGATCGAGCCGCCCGATGACGCCGATGGCCGGCAGCTTCGAGTCGGCGAGCACGTCGAAGTGGCGCTCGGCGCGGTTGTGGGCGCCTTCCGCGGCGGAGACGACGAGCAGCGCGCCGTCGGAGACGCGGAGCGCCCAGTCGATCTCGGCCATGAACGACGCGAAGCCGGGGGTGTCGAGCACGTTGAACGCGCGGCCGCTCTCCTCGAAGCTCTCCGGGTGGATGCTGAGCGTGAAGTTGCGCTTCTTCTCCTCGGGCTCGGCGTCCAGGCGAGCGGTCGACCCATCGGGCGCGGCGTGCTTCGGATCGGCCAGGTGCAGGAACGCCTCGACCAGGGCCGTCTTGCCCGATCCGTCGGCGCCGGTGATGCAGAAGGTCCGGATGGTGCGGTGACTCGGCATGGCTGACGCTCTCCCGGGGAAGGGGACACCGCCTTCGAGCCGGCGCGCGCCGGCTTCGAGAAACCGACGCCTTCACTTATCACGGCGCCACGCAGGGCGGGCTCTCCCGCGCACCCTCCGGACGGGGCTGCGACACACCGGGCCCGGTGCTGGTCGACCCGTCCGCCGAACGGACGCTCCCCTAGATCCAGGTCTCGAGCCGAGAGTTCGTCATCCGTGTCGCGCCGCGCCGCGCTACAAGGGCGCCTTGATGTCCCCTTCCTCGCGCCGCGTTCGCGCCAGCCTCGCCCTGGGCGTCCTCTCCGTCTCGTGGGCGGCCATCCTGGTCCGTCTCGCCGACGCGCCGGCGCTGGCGATAGCGGCCTGGCGGCTCGTCCTCGCTGGCGCCGCAGCGCTCGCGTTCGCGCTCCTTCGCCGCCGCGCCGAGCTCCGCGCCCTCGACGGGCGCGCCTACTCGCTCCTCGCCGGCGCGGGGCTGGCGCTCGCCCTGCATTTCGCCACCTGGATCAGTTCGCTGCGCCTGACGTCGGTCGCCTCGTCGGTGGCGCTCGTCACCACGCAGCCGGTCTGGGTCGCGCTCCTCTCGCGGGCGCTGCTGCGCGAACGGATCGCGCCGCGCGTGGCGGGGGGCATCGCGCTCGCCGTCCTGGGCGGGGTCGCCATGGCGGGCGGCGACGTCGCGACCGGCCCGCGCGCGCTCGCCGGGGACGCGCTCGCGCTCGCCGGGGCGATCGCGGCCGCGCTCTACTTCGTGGCGGGCCGCCGAGTCCGGGCGCGGCTCTCGGCGGGCGCCTACGTCGGGGTGGTCTACCCGGTCGCCGCCCTCGGCCTGCTCGCGCTGGCCATCGGCGCCGGGACTCAGCTCACAGGGTTTGGCGCGCGCACCTGGACCGCGCTCGCGCTGCTCGCGCTCGTGCCGCAGCTCCTCGGGCACTCGCTCCTCAACTGGTCGCTGCGCTGGCTCTCGGGCACGTTCGTGGCGGTGACCATCGTCGCCGAGCCGGTCATGTCGATCGTGCTCGCCATCCCGGTGCTGGGGGAGCGTCCGTCGTCGACCCAGGTCGTGGGCGGCCTCTTGCTCCTCGCCGGCGTGGCGCTCGCGGCGAGTGGCGATCCGGCCGCGCGCGCGGTCGTCGCCGATGAGGCGGGGTAGGTCACACGCGCTGGAGGAGGCCCGGGAGCGACTCGCCGACACCGTCGATCATGAACTGGATGGCGATGGCCGCGAGGAGGAGCCCGGAGGCGCGCTCGAGGATGTTGAGGCCGGTCTTGCCGAGCACGCGGTCGACCCGCGCCGCGCCCCGCAGGACGAGATAGGCCGCGACCGCTGTGAGGGCGATCGCCGCCAGCACCACCACGACGTGCGCCAGGTGGGCCGACCGGGCGCGCCCCATGAGCACCACCACTGTCGCGATGGAGCCGGGGCCGGCGAGGAGCGGCATCGCCAGCGGGACGATCGCGACGTCCTCCTTGGCGACCCCGGACTCCACCTCCCCGGCGGTGATCCGCGCCTCGGACGGCCTCGTGCGGAGCATGTCGACGGCCATGATGAGGAGCAGCACGCCGCCCGCGATCTTGAAGGCGCCCATGCTGATCCCCAGCACGCGGAAGACGAAGGCCCCGGTGAGCGCGAAGCCGGTCAGGACGACCCCCGCCGCGACCGCCGCCCTGCGGGCCGTCTCGCGCTTGCTGGCGACGTCGTCGTTCCCCGTCATGGCGAGGAAGAACGGCACCGCCGCGAACGGGTCCACGACGACGAAGACCGCCGACAGGGAGACGAAGGCGAAGGTGAGGAGTTCCTTGCTCACGCGGTCCTGGCGAACGAGCTGCGCCGAATGGACCACACCTTCGTGATTGCTTCCAGCACGATCCGACGCGACATCTTGGACTGGCCCACCCGCCGGTCCTCGAACACGATCGGCGTCTCGACCACTCGGAACCCCTTCCGGAGCGCCCGGTAGGTGAGCTCGATCTGGAAGGCGTAGCCGGAGCACTCGACGGTGGGGAGGTCGATCGCCTCCAGGACCTGGCGGCGGAAGCACTTGAAGCCGCCGGTGAGATCGCGGACGCGGACCCCCAGGATCGTGCGGGCGTAGAACGATCCCCCGCGCGACAGGAGCTTGCGGCCGATCCCCCAGTTCAACGTCCCGCCGCCGGCCACGTTGCGAGACCCGAGGACGAGGTCGGCCTCGCCGGCGAGCTCGAGCATCCGCGGCAGGTAGCTCGGGTTGTGGGAGAAATCGGCGTCCATCTCGAGGACGAGCTCGTACCCGTGCTCGAGCGCCCAGGCGAAGCCAGCCAGGTAAGCCTTGCCCAGCCCCGCCTTCCCCGGTCGGTGGAGGACGTGCAGGCGCGGCTCGCCGGCGGCCAGGCGATCGGCCAGCTCGCCCGTCCCGTCGGGCGAGTTGTCGTCGATGACGAGCACCTCCACCTCCGGGGTGGCCTGGAGGATGGCGCGCGTGATCGGCTCGAGGTTCTCGCGCTCGTCGTACGTCGGCAAGCACACCAGCGCGCGCCGAGCGGGCCGGGTTCCGGCGTTCATGTGGCCTCCAGGTGCGCGAGCAGCTCCTCGGCCACGCGCCGAGGGGCGCCTGGCTCGCCGAGTGACGAGCGCACCTCCGCCAGCCCTCGGAGCTGATCGGCGCGCGCCGCGCCGTCGTCGAGGAGCGGCAGCAGCTCCGTCGCCATCCGCTCCGGCGTGGCCTGCCGCTGCAGGAGCTCGGGGACGAGCGTGCGGCCCGCGAGGAGGTTCACCAGCGCGAAGTGGGCGAGGCGGACGAAGAGGCGGCCGACGAGGTAGGTGAGCCACGAGAGGCGGTACACGACCACCATCGGCCGCAGCATGAGCGCCGTCTCGAGGACCGACGTGCCGCTCTTCACCAGGGCGGCGTCGGCCGCTCCCACCGCCTCGTCGACGCGTCCGGGCGCGAGCTTCACGTCGAGCGCGGCGTGGCGCGCCAGGTACGGCTGAAGCGCCTCGGCGGGCAGCGTCGGCGCCACCGGCACCACGAACTGCGCGTCGGGGCGGCGCGCGCGGATGAGCTCGGCCGCCTCGAGCATGCCTGGGAGGATGCGCCTGAGCTCGGATCGCCGGCTGCCCGGCACGAGCGCGATCGTGGTTCGCCCGGGCGCCAGCCCGAGCGCGGCGCGGTAGGCGGCGGGCGGCCCGGGCGGCGGCCGCTCGAGCAGGGGATGCCCGACGAATCGGGCATGCACGCCGGTCCCCTCGTAGAAGCGCTCCTCGAACGGCAGGATGCAGAGCATCCGGTCGACGACGCGCGCGATGATCTTCACCCTCCGTCGCCGCCACGCCCACACCGAGGGTGAGACGTAGTAGACCACCGGGACGCCAGCGCGCTTGAGCCGCTTCGCGAGCGGCAGGTTGAAGTCCGGCGAGTCGACGAGGAGGGCGACTCGCGGCCTTCGCGCGGCGGCCGCCTCCGCCAGCTCGCGGAGGATGCCCAGGATGGTCGGGATCTTGGGCAGGACCTCGGCGACGCCCATGACCGACATCTCCTCCGCGTCCCGCAGCGCCTCGAGACCGGCCGCCCGCAGCCGCGGACCGCCCATCCCGAACGCCTTCACCCCGGGGCGGAGCAGACGTAGCTCCTCCACCACCCGCGCCGCGTGCAGGTCGGCGCTCGCTTCCGTGGCGACGACGAGGACCTCCTCCATTCCGCGCGGCTTATAGCACGCGGACGGGCGATACCGGCGGAGCGCCATCCTGCGCGATCCCGCGCACGGCGCGCGCCGAACGCGGAGGGTCTCCCCGGCACGCCCCGTGCGAGGCCCTGACGTGGAGCCGGCGTTGCGCGTAGAGAGGTGCGGTGAGCGGCCGCCGGCGTATCGCGATGACGCCCCTGCGCATCGTGCTCGGGTACGTGGCCGTCGCCATGGTGTGGATCCTCGTCACGGACCGCCTGGTCGAGCTGCTCGCGCTGAGCCCTTCATCGCGGGGGACAGCGCACGCCATCAAGGCCGCCATCTACGTGGTCGGCACCGCCGCGCTGCTCTACCTCCTGGTCCGGAGCCAGCACGTCGAGCAGCGCGTCCGCGACGAGGCGCTGCGGACCGTCCTCGACAGCATGCCGGACGCGGTCCTGGTGGTCGATCGGGACAGCCGCGTCGTCGACGTGAACCGCGCCGCGGTGGAGCTGCTCGGTGCTCGCGACCGCGAGGAGCTCCTCCTGCCCATCCGCGAGCTGGTGCAGCGCATCCACCTCCGCCACGCCGACGGCCGACGGCTCGACCTGGGGCGCGCCGCCGTCCGCCGCGTGGTCGCGGGGCAGCGCGTGACGGGGTACGAAGCTCTCATCCGCCGGTTCGACGCGCGGGAGCTCTTCATCAGCATCTCCTCCTCGCCGGTGCGGCCGCACCCCACCCTGCCGACGCGGCTGGCCGTGGCCGTCGTGCGGGACATCAGCGAGGTGCGGCTGTTCGAGGAGATGCGGGAGGACTTTCTCGCCACCGCGGCCCACGAGTTCAAGACGCCGCTCGCGGTGGTGAAGGCGTACGCGCAGCTCATGCACAAGCGCGGCCAGGGGGACGCCACCGCGCTCGAGGTCATCGCGCGCCAGATCGATCGGATGACGCGCATGGTGCAGCAGCTGCTCGACGTCTCGCGCTTCCGGGTCGGTGGCGCCGAGCTGTCGCGCGAGCGGTTCGACCTGCCGGGCCTCGTGGCGGAGGTGGCGGGCGTGGTCCGGCCCGACGCCGACGGTCGCAGGATCTTCATCGCTCCCGCGCCGCCCACCGCGGTGCTGGCCGACCGCGAGCGCATCGGACAGGTGGTGGCGAGCCTCCTCGAGAACGCCGTCCGGTTCTCGCCTCGAGGCGGGGACGTCGAGGCGGAGATCACGCGCCGGGACACCGAGGCGGTGGTGTCGGTCCGGGATCACGGCCTCGGCATCCCGCACGAGCGCCAGGCGCGCGTCTTCGAGCGCTTCTACCGGGCGCACGCCGGCACCGACCAGGACTACGGCGGGCTGGGGATCGGGCTCGACGTCAGCCGCGAGATCGTAGCGCGCCACGGCGGCAGGATCTGGTTCGAGAGCGCGCCCGGCGAGGGCTCCACCTTCTCCTTCAGCCTGCCGCTCGCGCCGGAGGAGGCTTGAGCGCGGCTAGGCATGGGGACGTGCTGATCGTGGAGGACGACCCCGATCTTCTCTCGCTCGTCGCCATGATCTTGCGCGACGCGGGGTACGATGTGGCGGCCGCCGAGGATGGGCTCCAGGCGCTGGCGCGCATCGAGGAGCGCATGCCCGGGGTCATCCTGCTCGACATGCGCATGCCGGTCATGAACGGCTGGGAGTTCGCCCGCGAATACCGCGCCCGCTTCGCCCGCGCGGCGCCGATCGTGGTCGTCACCGCGGCCGAGGACGCTCGCGCCCGCGCCCAGGAGATCGGCGCGGACGCGTGGCTGGAGAAGCCATTCGATCTCGACGACGTGGTGCGGACGGTGGCCCGGTTTCTCGGGCCCTCCGAGGCGGCGACGACGACTTGAGAACCCGAGAGCGCCGCCCACCCGGACCCGGCCCCGAGCCCGTGCGCTTTCGTCCGGGCTCGGACTCGGGCTCGGGCTCGTTTACGGGTCACATCGACTGGGCTGAGGCATGAGACTGGCGCGGCCGGCCTGCCGGCCGCTACAACCTCACCTTCTCCCATGAGCGAGAACCCTGCCCAGAGCGTGCCGGCCCCGGCGGCGGCGCAGCCCCCTCCCCGCGACCCGGTGTGCGGGATGCTGGTGGACCCCGACCACCCGGCGGGCGGCACCGTCGAGCGCGGCCGCTATCGCTATCACTTCTGCAGCGAGCGCTGCCGTCAGGCCTTCGAGGCGGAGCCCGAGCGCTGGTTCGCCGTCGATCCAGTCTGCGGCATGGAGGTGAATCCCAGGTCGCCCAAGGGCGGATCGTTCGAGCACGGCGGCCGGGCCTTCTTCTTCTGCAACCCGAAGTGCCGATCGAAGTTCGCCTCCGATCCGGAGCCGTACCTCCGGCACGGGCCAGGCGGGACGCCGAAGGCGGCCCCTCCGCCGGCGGCGCCGCCGGGGGGCGAGGTGGTCTGGGTGTGCCCGATGGATCCGGAGGTGCGGGAGAAGGAGCCCGTGCCGTGTCCTATCTGCGGCATGGCGCTCGAGCCGCTGGTGGTGGGCGGCATGCCGTCGATCGACGAGCGCAACCCGGAGCTCGAGAACATGAGCCGACGGTTCTGGCTCGGGCTCGCCCCCGCCGCGGTCGTGCTCGCGCTCGCCATGAGCCACTGGCTCCCGGCGGGGTGGTCGGCCGACCACGTGCTCGGATCGCGCGCGAACGCCTGGATCCAGCTCGCCCTCGCCGCGCCGGTGGTGCTCTGGGGCGGCTGGCCCTTCTTCGAGCGCGCCTGGCTGTCGCTCCGCACGCGCCACCTCAACATGTTCACCCTCATCGGGCTCGGGACGGGGGCCGCCTTCGCCTTCAGCGTGCTCGCCACCGTGCTGCCCGCCGAAGCGTTCCCGGCGGCGTTCCGGGGCGCCCACGGCGCGGTCCCCGTCTACTTCGAGTCGGCGGCGGTGATCGTGGAGCTGGTGCTGCTCGGGCAGGTGCTGGAGCTCCGCGCCCGCGGCCGCGTCTCGGGCGCCATCAAGGCGCTCCTCGGCCTGGCGCCCAAGACGGCGCGCCGGGTCGGCGAGGATGGCCTCGAGCTGGACGTCTCCATCGAGGAGGTGGAGCCGGGCGACCTCATCCGCGTCCGCCCGGGCGAGAAGGTGCCCGTCGACGGCGTGGTGATCTCGGGCGCCTCGTCCGTGGACGAGTCGATGGTGACTGCCGAGAGCATGCCGGTCGAGAAGCGCGAAGGCGACCGCGTCACCGGCGCCACCGTGAACGGGAACGGCAGCTTCGTGTTCCGCGCCGAGCGCGTCGGAAAGGACACCCTGCTGGCGCAGATCGTGCGGATGGTGGCCGACGCCCAGCGCAGCCGCGCCCCCATCCAGCGGCTCGCCGACGCCGTCGCCGGGTGGTTCGTGCCGGCGGTGGTGTCCACCGCCGCCCTCACGTTCGTCGTGTGGGCGCTCGCCGGACCCCAGCCGCGGCTGGCGCACGCGCTCGTGAACGCGGTGGCGGTGCTCATCATCGCCTGTCCCTGCGCGCTCGGGCTCGCGACGCCGATGGCGATCATGGTCGGGACGACCCGCGGCGCGCAGTCGGGCGTGCTGGTCAAGAACGCCGAGGCCCTGGAGCGGCTCGAACGCGTCGACACGCTCCTCGTCGACAAGACCGGGACGCTCACCGAGGGCAAGCCGCGCCTCGTCCGCATCGAGGCGACTGGAGCGGCGTCCGAGGACGAGGTGCTCCGGCTCGCGGCGTCGCTGGAGCGCGCAAGCGAGCATCCGCTCGCGGCGGCGGTGATCGCGGCGGCGAGCGAGCGCGGGCTGGCGCTCGCCGAGGCGCGCGCATTCCGGGCGATGCCGGGCAAGGGGGTGGCCGGCGAGGTGGATGGGCGCGCCGTCGCCCTCGGCAACGCGGCCCTCTTCACGGAGCTGGGGCTCGCGCCGGGTCCCCTGGCCGCGCGCGCCGAGGCGCTCGCGCGCGAGGGCGCCACGATCGTGCTGGTCGCGGTGGGGGGCGCGCCGGCCGGGCTGCTGGCGCTGGCCGATCCGATCAAGCCCGGCGCGGCCCAGGCGGTGAGGTCGCTCCAGGCCGAGGGGGTGCGGGTGGTCATGGTGACGGGCGATCGCCGCGCGACCGCGGTCGCGGTCGCGCACGCGCTCGGCATCGCCGAGGTCGAGGCCGAGGTGCTGCCCGGCCACAAGGCTGCGGTGGTGGCGCGCCATCGCGCGGCGGGCCAGCGCGTCGCCATGGCGGGCGACGGCATCAACGACGCCCCGGCGCTGGCGGCGGCCGACGTCGGGATCGCGATGGGGACGGGCACCGACGTCGCGATCGAGAGCGCGGGGCTCACGCTCCTGCACGGCGATCTCGGCGGCATCGTCCGCGCCCGCCGGCTGTCGCGCGCGACGATGCGCAACATCCGGCAGAATCTGTTCTGGGCCTTCGCCTACAACGTGCTCGGGGTCCCGGTCGCGGCCGGCGTGCTCTATCCGTTCCTCGGGATCCTGCTCTCGCCCATGATCGCGTCGGCGGCGATGAGCTTCTCGTCCGTGACCGTCATCGGGAACGCGCTCAGGCTGCGGCGGGCGCGGCTGGCGTGAGCGCCTCGGGGGATCCCGACCGCGACCACGACCGCCGAACTCGACCTCGAACTCGACCTCGACCTCGACCTCGAACTCGAACTCGAACTCGAACTCGAACTCGAACTCGACCTCGAACTCGAACTCGACCTCGACCTCGAACTCGAACTCGAACTCGAACTCGAACTCGACGGCGACTTCGCACGCACGCCATTTCCGCCTCCCGCTTCGCTTGAGGAGGCGGAAATGGCTTACCTTTCAATCGCCGTCGAGGTCGAGGCTCTCCCCTTCCAGTCGCTCGATGTTTACGTCGCGGCTCGCGAGCTCGCCGCGCTGGTACACGCGGCGCGCATCACCGATGCGGAGCTCCGCGATCAAGCCACGCGCGCCGCGAAGTCCGTCTTTTTGAACCTCTGCGAGGGCTTGCCCAGCGACAGCGGCCCGATGCGCCGCAAGCACTTCGCGCTCGCCAACGGCTCGCTCCACGAGGTGGTCGGCGCGGTCGATCTCGCCTGCGCCATCGGCACCCTCGCGCCCGAGCCTGCCCGGCGGGCCCAGGCGCTCGCGGTCCGCGTGAAGCGGATGCTCCGCGCGCTCGCGAGGTGAACGGAGTTGCCGTCGCCCTTCGACTACGCCGCTTCGCGGCTACGCTCAGGGCGAACGGGCAGAGGACGCGGCAGCGCACGATTCGCGCCGAGCGGCGCCCGCGCGCGCGGCGGCGCCACTGCGGAGCGCCGCATCGGGCGCCACGCTCGCCGGAACGCGCCATGTTCACGGTGAGTCGCGGCGCGAGGACTGGCCGAAGGACTGCGGCGCCGAAGGCGACGCGAACCGCAGGCCAAGTTCCGCAGCGCCGCGCACGAGCCCCGAGTTCGCGCGTTCCGGCCCCGGGACCCCCGGCGGCGCGGAGCACGGGCGCCGACGCGCGCGTGGGAGCAGAGCGGCGGGGCGCCCCCGACCGCGACCTCGACCTCGACCCCGGCCGCCACTACCCGCCCTGCCGCCCCTTGAACCGCTTCAGCCGCACCGCCTCCTCGCGGGCGCGCTCCTCGAGCGCCAGCGCCACCCGGCGCGCCTCGGCGGCCAGGCGGGGAGCGACGAGCTGCTCGAGCGCGTTCACGCGCCGCGACGTCTGCTGCATCTCTTGGCCGAGGCGCTCGAGGTAAAGCTCGCGAGAAGCGATCTCGAGCAACACCTCCAGCACCTCCTCGTGGCGCGTGGCAGCCTCGGCGGCGATGAGCCCCCAGCTGGCGGGCGGGGCGCCGCGGGCGTCGGCGGCGCGGCGCAGACGCGGCGCGCTCACGCGGTGCACCGGCACGCCCCACACCCGGCGTTCCTCCACCGTCACCGGGATCTCGCGCGCGGCCGCGTCGCCCAGCGAGGCGAGCGCCGCATCGCCCGTGAGGGCGCGGGCAAGCACGAGCGCCCGCTGCGCGTCGCGAAGCACGGCGTCGAGCCGGTCGCGCCCGGCCACCGCCTCCCGCAGGAGCTTGAACATCTCCGCGGCCAGCACCTCGCGCTTGCCCCGCAGGAGCCGGGCCCCCTGGCGCGCCAGGCCGAGCCGGGCGCGCAGCCCGAGGAGCGCCATCCGGGTGGTGGCCTCAGGCATGCGCCGGCTCCGGGTGGTGCCGGTCCGCGAGGTCCTCGCGACGCACGCGCGACAGCGAGGAGGCCGGGAACGGCGCCAGCAGCCTCCAGCCGAGGTCGAGCGTCTCCTCGAAGCTGCGGAAGACGTCGCCCTGCCCGACGAGCTCCTTCTCGAACCGGTCGGAGAAGGCGACGAACCGCTTCTCCTCGTCCGAGAGGCCTGCCGCGCCGACGATCGCGGCCATGCGGCGGACGTCGCACCCGCGCGCGTGGAAGGCGTAGAGCTGGTCGGCGAGGCCGCGGTGATCGGGCCGCGTCTTGCCCTTCCCGATGCCCTGGTTCATGAGCCGTGCGAGCGACGGGAGCACGTCGATGGGCGGGTACACGCCCTTCCGATCCAGCTCGCGCGAGAGCACGATCTGCCCCTCCGTGATGTAGCCGGTCAGGTCGGGGATGGGGTGGGTGAGATCGTCGTCTGGCATGGTGAGGATGGGGAGCTGCGTGACGGAGCCCGGCCGGTCGAGGAGCCGCCCCGCGCGCTCGTAGAGGCTGGCGAGGTCCGTGTACATGTAGCCGGGGTAGCCGCGCCGGCCGGGCAGCTCCTCGCGCGCCAGCGCCACCTCCCGCAGGGCGTCGCAGTAAGCGCTCATGTCGGTCATGACGACGAGCACGTGCAGGCCGTGGGCGAAGGCGAGGTGCTCGGCCGCGGTGAGGGCGCAGCGGGGCGCCATGAGCCGCTCGATGGGCGGGTCCTCGGCGCCATTCACGAACGCCACCGTCCGCTCCTGCGCACCGTTCGCGGCGAACGAGGCGAGAAACGCCTCGCGCTCGCGCCACGAGGCGCCAATGGCAGCGAAGACGACCGCGAACGCCTCGCCCTCCCCCGCGGCGGGTCCCGGCTTCGGCGATCCAGGCTTGCGTACCCGCGCTTGGGCAACGATCTGCGCCGCGAGCCGCGAGGCGGGGAGGCCGGCGCAGGAGAAGACCGGTAGTTTCTGCCCGCGCACGAGGGTGTTGAGGCCGTCGATCGCCGAGATGCCGGTCTCGATCGGCTCCTCCGGCTTGCCGCGCCGGACGGCGTTCATCGGCGAGCCGGTGATGGGCAGGCGCAGCTCCGGGATCGGCGGTGGCAGCCCGTCGACGGGGCGGCCCAGCCCGTCGAAGGCCCGACCGAGCATGGCGCGGGCGACGCCGAGCGCCGCCACCTCGCCCGTCAGCACGACCTCGGCCCGGCGCGGGGCGAGGCCTCGCGTCTCCTCCAGCACCTGCACCACCGCCCGCTCTTCGGCCAGATCGATGACCTGGCCGCGCCGCTCCGGCGCGCCGTCCACCCGGAGCCGCACCATCTCGCCCAGGCGTGCGCCGCGCGGCCGCTCGACGAAGAGGAGCGGGCCCGCCAGGGCGGTGGCGGTCCTGAGGCGCGGCGTCACGAGGTCCATGGAGCCCCCTTCACGCTCGCAGCGGCCGCGGCCGCGATCTCGTCTTCCGACAGCTCGCCGAGCCGCGCCAGCCCCGACTCGTCGGCGGCGCGCAGCACGGCCTCGAGGGGCGCGCCCTTCCCCAGCGCGGCCGCCGCGGTGTGGTGGAACCCGAGCAGCGCCGCCAGCATGGCGCGCGCGCGGGCGGGCGGAGTCGAGCGGTCGACAGGGTGATACGCGTTCTGGCGCAGGAAGCCCTCGCGCACCAGCCGTGCCGCGGCGAGCAGGAGCCGCTCCTCGTCCTGCAGCGCGTCCATCCCGACGAGCTGCGCGATCTCGAGCAGCTCGCGCTCGCGCTGGAGGAGCCGCATCGCCTCGGCGCGCAGCGCGCAGAACCCCTCGCCGCCCTCCTGCTCGAACCAGCAGGCCACCCCCGCCGCGTCGAGGGACCAGCTGCGGGTCCAGTCGACGGCGGGGAAGTGGCGCCGGTGCGCCAGGTCGGCCGAGAGCGCCCACACGGCGCCGGTCGCGCGCAGGAACGCCTGCGTCACCGGCTCGGAGAAGTCGCCACCCGGCGGCGAGACCGCGCCCACCACCGTGATCGAGCCCTCCCCCGCGCCCGACAGCGGCACCGCGCGCCCGGCGCGCTCGTAGAGCTGCGCCACGCGGCTCCCGAGCGAGGTCGGGTAACCCTCCTCGCCGGGCATCTCCTCCAGCCGCGCCGAGATCTCGCGCAGCGCCTCGGCCCACCGGGAGGTGGAGTCGATCATGAGCGCGACGCGCAGGCCGAGATCGCGGAAGTACTCGGCGAGCGTGAAGCCCGTCGAGATCGACGCCTCGCGTCCGGCCACCGGCATGTTGGAGGTGTTCACCACCATGACGGTGCGGCTCATGAGCGGCCGGCCGGTGCGCGGATCCTCCAACCGCGGGAACTCCTCCAGAACCTCGGCCATCTCGTTGCCGCGCTCGCCGCAGCCCACGTACACGATGACGTCGGCGGCCCCGAACTTCGCCAGCGCCTGCTCGAGCACGGTCTTGCCGGTCCCGAAGCCACCCGGGACGATGGCGGTGCCGCCCTCCGCCACCGGGAAGAGCACGTCGAGGACGCGCTGTCCGGTCAGGAACGGCACCTCCGGCGCGAGGCGGCGCAGCACGGGCCGCGGGCGCCGCACCGGCCAGCGGTGCATCGGCGCGAGGGCGCGGCCGCCCTCGAGGATCACGATCGGCTCGTCGACCCGCGCGGGCCCGGTGCGCACCTCCGCCACCACGCCGTCGACGTCCGGGGGTGCGATGACGGGCTCGACGAGGGCGCCGTCCCGGGCACGCGCGGTCCCGAGGTGCTGGCCGCCGCGGACGCGGTCGCCGGCCCGGACCAGCGGCGAGAAGGCGAGGCGCAGGTCGCGATCGAGGGCCGGCGCGCGCTCGCCGCGCCCGAGGAAGTCCCCGTGGCGGGCCAGCTCGTCGAGCGGCCGCTGCAGGCCGTCGAAGACGCGGCCGAGGAGCCCCGGCCCGAGCTCCACCTCGAGCGGCGCGCCGGTGGGAGTGGCCGGCTCGAGCAGCCCGAGGCCGGCGGTGTCCTCGTACACCTGCAACGTGGCGAGGTCGCCCTTCACCCGGATCACCTCGGCTGTGAGGCGCTCTTGCCCGACCAGCACCACCTCGTTCAGGCCGACCGCGCCCAGGCCGCGCGCGACCGCCATGGGACCGGCGACCCTGACCAGCTCACCCGTCATGACCGCCCCTCCCCGAGCTTCACGTGGTACCCGACGGCGCGCCGCACGATGGCGGCCACGAGCTCGCGACCGCGCCCCGGCTCGGCGTGGCGGCGCGGGATCGAGAACGGGATGAGCACGGGCAGGGTCGCGCCGCGGCGCCGGGCCCTCAGCGCCTCCTCGGCCGCGGGGAGCAGCTCCGCCTCGACCGCCACCACCGCCAGCCCGGCGCGGCCGAGCAGCGCCGCGAACGTCCGCGGCTCCTCGCCTGGCGCGACCTCCTCGACCGTCGCGCCAGCGAGGCGGAAGCCGACCCCGTCGCCGGGGCGCACCGCCACCGCCAGGCCGAGATCGGGGTGGGCTGCGGTCGCGGGGCTCACCGTCACGCCTCCAGGACGTCGAGGAGCGCCTCGGCCGGCAACCCGTGCTCGTGCCCGAGCCGCACGACTCGCAACCGCCGCGCCTCCCCGGCGCGCGCGGCGAGGTAGGCGAGCGAGGGTGCGATCGAGAACGGGCGCGCGCGCGCCTCGCGCGCGAGCCAGCGCTCCCCGCGGCGCGCGAGCAGCTCGGAAGCGCGGCCGGCGTCCGCCAGGGCCGCAGGGTCGGCGTCGAGCCAGGCCGCAATCCGCTCGCGCCTGACCTCGGGCGGCGACCTCGCCAGGTCGGCGAAGGCAGGTGCGTCGAGCGTCCCACCCGGCACGAAGAGCTCGTCGGGGTGCGCCGGCGCCTCGACGACGAGGAGCGTCACCGCGTTCACCGCGTCGACGTGGAGGGAGAGAGCGCGCGCGGCGAGCATCGCGTCCTCGCCGCGCCCATGGATCTCGGCGCGGACACCGTCGACGAGGGTGCGCCGCAGCGCGATGCCCAGGCGGAGCAGCCTCGGCTCCTCCGAGGACGCCTTCACCGCCGCCGCTGCGGCGCCCGCGAGCGGGCTGCCCAGGTCCGAGAGCGCCTGCGGCGCGCGCTCCGGACCGGGGAGCGCCGCCAAGGCGCCGAGCACACCGGGACCCAGCCCGGGAGACGGGGGAGCTCCCGCGAGGATGCGTTCCGGCGGCAGCCGCAGCAGCAGCCCGCGAAGCACGGCGTCGAGCGTGGGGGCGTCCTCGAGCCGGAGCAGCGCCGCGACCTTGCGGCGCGGCGCGCCGGCGAGGAAGGCGAGCACCCGCGCGCACTCGAGGGCGAGCTCGGCCGGCCCTGGAGCGGCAGTCTCGGGCGCGGCGCCGCGGACGAGCAGCTCGCGCAACCCGCGCCCGCCCAGCAGGCGCGCCCGCCGGGCGGCCACCCGCGCGTTGGCGTAGTCAGTCGCGGCCACCTTCCGCCCCCAGATAGAGCTTCGCGAGGTGAGGCTCGAGCGCCTCCCAGGCGCGGTCGAGCCGCGCCTGGAGCGTGTCGTCGAGGATGGCGCCACCCTGCACGAGCTCGAGTCCGCCGCGCGCCGCCGGCGCCGCCCGCACGACGATCCGCTCCGCCAGCTCCGGGTGCGCCCGGAGGTGAGCCTGGACCGTCCGCTCGTCCCCCGGATCGACCACCAGCGTCGCGGTCCCGTCGTCCAGCCGCGCACACAGCTCGTCGGCGAGGCGGGCGAGAAGCGTCGGCCCACGCTCCCGCAGCGAGGCGAGCGCCTCGACGCGGAGTGCGTCGAGCCGCGACCGCACCTCCCTGAGCACGGCCGCCTCGGCCTCGCGGTGGGCCGCCGCCCGCGCCCGCGCCAGCGCCGCGCGCTCGCGCTCCTCGGCGGCCGCCAGCGCGCGATCGCGCTCCGCCGCCGCCGCCGCTCGCGCCTCGGCCACGAGGCGCTCCGCCTCGCGCGCGCCCGCGTCGCGGATGGCGCGCGCGTCGCGCTCCGCCTCGTCCGAGAGGGCGCGCAGGAGGTCGCCGTAGCCCATCGGTCAGGCCTTCCCGACGAGGATGAGCACCGCCACCACGAACCCGAGGATGACCAGCGTCTCGGGGATGGCGAGCATCACGATGATGGCGCCGCGCAGCTCCGGCTTCTCGGCGAGGGCGCCCGAGCCGGCCGCGCCGATGCGCGACTGGACCCAGGCCGTGGCGAGCGCCGAGATGCCGATGGCGAGCGCGGCGGCGGCAGCGACGAGGACGCGTTCCATCTGTTCCCTCCTGGCGGGCCGAAGCCCGCCCCGTGAATCCCGCTAAGACGGCAGCGTGAGCGGCCGGTAGGGCCGTCCCCCCTCGCAGTAGAACTTCTCCAGGAACTCGACGACCTGCAGGCGGAGCGCCGCGATGGCCGGCGAGACCGCGCCGATCGTGAAGTTGACCGCGTGCAGCCCGAACGCGAGCGCCAGCCCGGCCGCACCCGGGAGCGCGGCGGGCATGCCGTTCGCGACCTCGGCCAGGCTCACCGACGCGACCCCGAGCGCCATGAGGCGCGCGTACGAGAGGACGTTGCCGAGCGACAGCACCGCCTCGAGCAGCGCCATCGGCCCCTCGGCGACCAGCGCCAGCGCCGCGCACCCGAGCACCGCCGCCGTCGCCGGGGCGACGAGGAGGCCGGGCATCACCTCGAGCGCGGAGGCGATCGCGACCGCCGCCGCGGCGAGCAGGGCGAGCCTCGCCGCGCGGCCCAGCGCCTCGCGGCGGCGGCCATCTCGCGCGGCCTGCCGAATCCCGAGCGTGAGGCCGATGGCGAGGTGGCCGAGCCCGACCGCGAGCGCGACGCCGAGGAGCGCGACGATCGCGCCGCGCCGGTCCATCACCAGCGGGTGGAGGCCGAGCCGCTCGCCGAGCGAGCCGAACGCCTCGCCGAACAGGAGCCCGAAGAGGGCCGCCCAGGCGCCGCACGCGAGCCCGACCGCGGCGGCGTCGCGGCCAAGCCGCCCGCCCCAGCCGCGCCACCGCGCGGCGAGCGCAATCGCCACCGCCAGCACCCCGAAGCCGAGGTCGCCCAGCATGAGGCCGAAGAAGACTGGGTAGAAGAGCGCCAGCCACGCGGTCGGGTCGAGCGAGCCGTAGCGCGGGAGCGGGACGAGCGCGAGCAGGATCTGGAAGGGCGCCAGCCAGCCAGGGTTGGAGAGCACCACCGGGACCTCGCCCTCCTCGCCCGCGGCGAGGGGGAACTCGGAGACGCTCACCCGCCCGGCGAAGGCGCGAGCCGAGGCGGTGGAGAGCGCGACGACCTGCGCCCGCGGCGCCCAGCCCCACACGACGAACGCGTGCCCGGTCTCGCCGCAGGTGGCCGCCGCATCGAGCCGGGCCAGCGCCGCGCGCGCCGTCCGATCGGCCGCGGCCAGCGACGGCGCGAGCCGCGCCGCGAGCTCGTCGCGGGCACGATCGGCGGCGGCGATCTCGCCGGGCAGCGCCCGTTCGCGCGCCGCGAGCGCGACGAGGGCGCGAGCCGGGGCGAGCGTGTCGACGAGGCCCGGCAGCTGCAGCTCCTCCACCCCCTGCTCGAACAGGAGCGAGCGCACGTCGCGCGCCCGCGAGGACGGCACGATGAGCAGGACGGCCAGCTCCCCCTCTCCCGCGTCGGTGGCGCGCAGCACGCCGCCCCCGCCGGTGACCCGGGCCAGCTCGCCGGAGAGGAGAGCCAGCGCGTCGGCGCGCTCGCGGCGCAGCGCCAGGCCGAAGGCGCGCGCGCGCGGCGGCGTGGGGGTCTCGGAGGTGAGCGGGACGAGCGCGCGCAGCAGGCGCGCCAGCCGGCGCGCCGATTGCCGCTCGGCGAGGAGCGCCGCCCGCCGCTCCTCGATCGCGTGGAGCTGTGCCTCGGCGTCGTCGAGGGCGGCGAGGAACGCCGGCGTCGCCGGGTCCGGCAGCGCCGCCGCGCGCCCGTTCGCCGGCGGCAGGCGCGCACGCAGCGCGCTGATCCGCGCCAGCGCGCCCCGCAGCGCCTCCCTCCGCGCGACGTCGCCGGGAGACACCGCCACGGCCCGGAGCCCGCGCGCCCCGGCGGCGGGCGGCTCCCGGAGCGCGACGACGCCTTGCTCCTGGAGGAAGCGGATCGCGTCGGCGAGGAGCCGCCGCGGGCCGAGCACCTCCAGCTTGGCCATGGGGACGATCATGGAGGACCGCCCGCCACCGTCTC